>RRZT010034804.1_pt1 | contig 12764 bp, 8 predicted proteins | sample 2165551 | NCBI WGS metagenome assembly RRZT01 (sample SAMN10456910, study PRJNA506462) | wastewater metagenome | biome: wastewater; feature: sludge; material: wastewater sludge; isolation source: wastewater sludge with Escherichia coli K12::gfp cells carrying plasmid... | place: USA: Moscow, Idaho ... | reverse complement strand
TTAAAGAAGTCTATGATAAATTAAAGCGATTGGAGAGGCAACCGATCATGAAAAGCAGAAGAAAGCATGGCTTCCAGTTTATGGCTATACTATATTTTTTGATAGTATTTTGTATGTGTGTGTCGCGTTTTAACGTGATTATGACAATTATGGGTGGTCAACTAACGCGGGTGGAAGAAATTAATCTACTGCCGTTCCATAGTATTAGAGAAAACTTGAAATATGGTCACAGCCCTGTTTCATGGGATATGCTTTATAACATGGTAATGTTTGTACCTTTTGGAGTAATTTACTGCTATTATCAAAAGAATTTCCGCGTATATAAAGCAGTTGGAATGTCATGCTTGACAACATTCTTCATAGAAAGCGCGCAGCTCGTTTTAAAAACTGGTGTCGTAGATATAGATGACCTTATTGTAAACACATTGGGAAGTTTGACGGGAATTGTGGTGTATGTTATTCTGCAGCAGATATCCTTCAAAAATCAAAAGTTTGAGATTCACGAATTGATTGATATCAGTGCGACAATGCTTCCACCGATGTTTGTTGCCTTCATTGCGGAAATGTTCCTGGGAGATGGTTCGCTAAAATTGCTGCCAGTTCACTGTGTAGTGTTACTGTGCTATGGAATTTTTGTCTATGTATTTTTAATAAGGGATTTTACTCGCAAAGCAAAAGTTTATTATCTGGCATGTTATGTGGGAGCCTTTTATCTGAGTCGTGTGCTACTGTAGAAATAATGGCATAATATAATTTTAACCAAATCACAAAACCGTAAATAGAAAAAATGAACGCCTATAGTGAGAGAATATTCGTATTGTCGTTACTGTCTTGCGTCTTTTCAAGAACATTTTTAAGTGGTGGAATAGGAGTACCCATCTTTTCGGCATTTTCGAGAATACTGCCTAGGGTGTATCTGAAAAGTCGAAACTATCGTCTATTTCTACAAGCACAGGCGGCTCTTTGCCTTACATCCTGCTTGTGTTTGCGAAATATCCGTCATTTTCTTTGTTTTCAGATACACCTTAAATACTTCCGCCTTTATGCCACACCCCCTGCCTAACTTTATGAGGACTCCAAACCCGGTGAGAGTTCTCGACACCAGAAAATTTTCTGAGCAAAATTTCTGGGGACAGGCATCTTGTACTTTGCCGTGCGTTGCGGTATACTTAAGTGTCAGATTCTAATTTTTTGTGCTCTCCCAGGCGTTAGCTGGGACAAACTGCACCCGTCAGGAGCAATATCTTGGAAAAACTAACCTATACCCATAACGCGGATGCCGCCGCCGTCATCGCCCAGACTTATGATACCCCGCCCCTTGCCTATGTGCGCAGCTATGGCTGCCAGCAGAACGTGAACGATGGTGAGAAGATACGCGGCGTGCTGATGGACATCGGCTTCGGCGTCTGTGATTCCGTCGAGCAGGCAGATTTGATCCTGTTCAATACCTGCGCTGTGCGCGAACATGCGGAACAGCGCGTGTTCGGCAATGTCGGCGCGCTGAAAAAGCTGAAGGAAAAGAACCCCCGCCTGATCATCGGGGTATGCGGCTGCATGGCGCAGCAAAAGCATATTGTGGATAAGCTGCGCGCCAGCTACCCTTATGTGGATCTGGTGTTCGGCGTGGACGGCATTGACCGCCTGCCCGCCATGCTGGTGGAGCGCCTGCACCGCGGCAAGCGCTACCTGGAAACCCCGGTCGAGCGCAACGCCGTGGTGGAGGAGCTGCCCATCCGGCGTGATTCCGGCTTCCGCGCCTGGCTGCCCATCATGTATGGGTGCGATAATTTCTGCACCTACTGCATTGTGCCCTATGTGCGCGGGCGCGAGCGCAGCCGCACCCCGGCGGATGTTCTGGCAGAGTTCAAAACGCTGGTAGAGCAGGGCTATAAAGAAATCACCCTGCTGGGCCAGAACGTAAACAGCTATGGCAAAGGTCTGAAAGAAAAGACGGATTTTGCCGATCTGCTCAACCTGCTGTGCACCGTTCCGGGCGATTACCAGATCCGCTTTATGACCAGCCACCCCAAGGATGCCAGCCGTAAGCTGATCGATACCATTGCCGCGCAGGATCACCTGTGCAAGCATATCCATCTGCCGGTGCAGTCCGGCAGTGACCGTATCCTGAAAGAAATGAACCGCCACTATACGGTTGCCCAGTATATGGATCTGGTCAATTATGCTAAGGAGAAAATCCCCGGTGTAACCTTCTCCAGTGATATCATTGTCGGCTTCCCCGGCGAGACGGAAGAGGATTTCCAGGCAACGCTTGATTTGATCCAGCAGGTCAAATACATGCAGCTGTTTACCTTTATCTATTCCAAGCGCACGGGTACCATCGCTGCCAAGCTGCCGGACCCGGCCACCCATGCCGAAAAGGCAGCCCGCATGGACCGCCTGCTGAAACTGCAGGATTCCATTGCTTTCCCGATGATCGCCGCTATGGCGGGGCAGACCGTGAAAGTATTGGTGGAAGCTGCTGGCCGCACCCCCGGCACCCTGAACGGGCGGCTGGATAACAACCTGGTCGTCGAGTTCCCCGCCGAGGAAAGCCTGATCGGCCAGTACGCCAATGTGCGCCTGACCGGTTCCCGCGCCGCACTGCTGGTGGGGGAACTGGCAGAATAAAGCCAGTTCCAATAAAATATCGTAGCTAACATTTGCTGAATACAGCGTAATCATAAGGAGTAACCAAAATGGATTGCATTGATCTTTTCAAAAAAGCCGCCGCTGCCATGCAGACTGACCCCCGTTACCTGGAACTGGATGCAGCCCGCCGCGAAAACGATAACGACCAGGAACTGCAGGGCCTGATCGGCGAGTTCAACCTCAAGCGCCTGGACCTGAACAACGAAAGCGCCAAGCCGGAACCGGATACCGCCCATGTGGCCGAACTGAACCAGCAGGTGAACGACCTGTACACCCAGATCATGTCCAGTGAGGGCATGGTGCGCTACAACACCGCCAAAAAAGAGTGCGAAGCCATGGTCAGCCATATTGATGCCATCATCAACACGGCCATGAACGGCGGCGACCCCATGACCGTTCAGGCCCCCACCGGCGGCTGCACCGGCAGCTGCTCCACCTGTGGCGGCTGCCACTAAGGCGGCACAGCAGCCAATTTGTTCATGAACAGAATCAGGAGTGTGAAGAATGGCAGCAAACATTGTGCCCCAAAAAGTTGAGGATGTTGATACACAGGCGCTTTCGCCGATGATGCAGCAATATCTGGAAATCAAGCGCCAGCACCCCAACGAGATTCTGTTTTACCGCGTGGGTGACTTTTACGAGATGTTCTTTGACGATGCCCTGACGGCATCGCGGGAGCTGGAACTGACCCTGACCGGCAAAGCCTGCGGCCTGCCGGACCGTGCGCCGATGTGCGGCGTGCCGTTCCATTCGTATGAAATTTACGCCGCCCGCCTGATTGCCAAGGGCTACAAAGTCGCTATCTGTGAACAGATGGAAGACCCGGCGCTGGCCAAAGGGCTGGTCAAGCGGGATATCATCCGCGTAATTACGCCGGGTACTGTGATCGAAAGCAGCATGCTGGCGGACGATAAAAACAACTATATCTGCAGCATTTATACCCGCAAGGTGCGCAGCCGCTGGAAAGCCGGCATCTGCTTTGCGGATATTTCCACCGGCGAGGCCTATGCCACCGAGCTGACCGCGGAAAAAATGGGCCCGGCCATCATCACCGAGCTCTGCCGCTATATGCCCAGTGAAATTCTGATCAACCCGGCACTGCTGGACTTAAAAGAAGTAACCAACTATGTCCGCCAGCACACCCATGCGCTGGTGGAACTGCGCGAGGATGCCTGCTACCAGCAGCGGGTGATGGAGGACGCCATGACCGCTCAGTTTGGGGCAGATTGGCGCAATACCTGCGGCTTTGCGCAGGACGGTCTGGTGCCCTATGCCTTTGGGGCACTGCTTGGCTACCTGCATGAGACCCAGAAGCACGGCATCGACCGCATCAAATCAGTGCAGAACTATGCCGATGCCCAGTACATGCGGCTTTCCCCGGTCACACGCGCTAACCTGGAACTGACCGAGACCATGCGCGGCCGCGAAAAGCGCGGTACGCTGCTGTGGGTGCTGGATAAAACCGAAACCTCGATGGGCAAACGCCAGCTGCGCGCCTGGATCGAGCAGCCGCTGGTGGACAGCAGCGTCATCAACCAGCGGCTGGATGCAGTGGAAGCACTGTACAATGCCAACGTGACCCGTGCAGACTTAAAAGAAGCGCTCTCCCATGTATATGACATTGAACGCCTGACAACCCGCATTCTGTATGGCTCCGCCACCCCCAAGGAGGTCAAAGCCCTGGGGGATACCTGTGTTTATCTGCCGCAGGTACGCCAGCTGGCCCGGCAGTGTACCACCCCACTGCTGCAGGAGCTTTCGGGCGCTGTGGACCCGCTGGAAGATCTGCTGGACCTCATCAACCGTGCCCTGGTGGAAGATCCCCCGGCAAACCTTAAGGACGGCGGTGCTATCCGCGCAGGGTTCAACGCCGAAGTGGACGAGCTGCGGGATATCATGCACGGCGGCAAGGGCTTCCTTTCCCAGTTGGAAGCCAAGCTGAAAGAGGAGACCGGTATCCCCAAGCTGAAAATAGGTTTCAATAAAGTGTTCGGCTACTATATTGAGGTCAGCCGCAGCTATGCGGCCAGCGTACCGGATACCTTTATCCGCAAGCAGACCCTGACAACAGGGGAGCGCTACATTACCCCGGAACTGAAAGAGCTGGAAAACAAGATCCTTGGCGCAAACGAGCGCCTGTTGGTATTGGAACACCAGCTGTTTGCCGACCTGCTGGAAGCCATCTCCGCCCAGCTGCTGCGCATCCAGCGCACGGCCTTTGCGGTAGCCCAGCTGGATGTTCTGGCTTCCTTTGCGGAAGCGGCGGTGCAGAACAACTATGTAAAACCCACGGTGGATGACAGCGATGTGCTTTCTATTACCGAGGGCCGCCACCCGGTGATTGAGCAGATGCTGAAAGGCAGTCTGTTTGTGCCAAACGATACTACGCTGGACGAAACCGAAAACCGCATGCTCATCATCACCGGCCCCAACATGGCGGGCAAATCTACCTACATGCGCCAGAATGCGCTGATTGCCCTGATGGCGCAGATCGGCAGCTTTGTTCCGGCATCCAGCTGCCATGTCGGTGTGGTGGATGCTATCTTTACCCGCGTGGGCGCATCGGATGACCTTGCCGCCGGTCAGTCCACCTTTATGGTGGAAATGACCGAAGTGGCCGAAATTCTGCAGCGGGCAACCAAAAGCAGCCTGGTCATTCTGGATGAGATCGGCCGCGGCACATCCACCTTTGACGGCATGAGCATTGCCCGCGCCGTGGTGGAGTATATCTGCGATAACATCGGCTGCAAAACCTTGTTCGCTACCCATTACCATGAGCTGACCAGCATGGACCAGGATGTGGACGGCATTAAAAACTATAACATCGCCGTCAAAAAGCGCGGGGAGGATATCACCTTCCTGCGGCGCATTGTGCAGGGCCCGGCGGATGACAGTTATGGCATTGAAGTCGCCAAACTGGCCGGTCTGCCGGAGGCCGTGATCAAGCGTGCCCACGCCGTGCTGCGCCAGCTGGAAGCCACAGCTCCCGGCGCCAACAAGGCCATGCAGCTGGATTTTGAAACAGTGGAAGCCTATAACAACCCCGCCGTGCCCAGCGAAGTTGTGGACAAGCTGAACAGCCTGGATATTGAGACCCTGACCCCCATCGAAGCGCTGAACTTCTTGTATGAACTGAAACAGGCGCTGAAGTAAATACATTGTTCAAACGCTAAGGCAATACCGCATAATTCTAAGTGCCGATACGGCGAGCGAGGTGCGGAAGCTGCTAAGCCAAAAGCGCAGATAATACTGGATGCTGCAAAGGTGAGCGCCGCCAGTGGCGGAAACAGCGAACCGAAGCAGGGGCAGCGGTCGCAGAGTGCGAGGGGCTTTTGCCCCCGAAGCATGATGCGGGTACCGCAACCCGACATTATCGAGCATTTTGGCAACGCAGATGCCGTGCCGCAGCTGCCGGAGCGGTGCTTAAGCCGCAAGGCGGGAATTGTGCGGTGTTGCCTTTGCTTTGTCATAAAAAACACAGCGGATGTTCCCGATGACGTGGGAGCATCCGCTGTTTTGGTTTTTGCGGTAAAACAAAAAGTAATGCGTGTTATGCGGGACGATGCAAGCATCGTCCCCTACAAATCAGTTTTCGTTTGCTGCGGATTTGTGATGCGCAGTGCGGCAAAGTTTCTCTGCGGCGGGGTGAGGGCACCCCGCCCTACAGGTTGTTTTTTATGTCCGTAACACATCACAAATACTCTGTAGGGAACGGTCTTGACCGTTCCGGAGCCTCCTGCTTATATCCCATAATCGAATTTACCACAGGGCCCGTCCGGGGCGTTGGGGGACGCTGCCCCCTACAAATAAAATATTACGCCATCACATTTTTGGGAACACTCGTGTTATTTTTTATCTACGCCTATCACACCCATTCCCCATTGAACACGTATTTGTCCAGCCGTTCAAAGGCTTCCTGCACGCGGGTCAGGGGCAGTGCAAGGTTCATGCGGATGGCGCAGGGGCCGTGGAACATACGGCCATCCTGCCAGGCAACGCCCACATTCCAGCCGGCTTTTTCCACCTCGGCAATGGTTTTCCCGTGGGCTTTGCACCAATCCGTGCAATCCAGGAAGAGCATGTAGGTGCCCTCCGGCTTGCTGACCGAAACGCCTTCAAAATGCTGGGTGATATAATCACAGGCAAAGTTGACATTGCCGCTGATGGTCTCCCGCAGTTCCTCCACCCATTCGTACCCTTCCGGCTTATAAGCGCCGATCAGGGCGTGCATAGAAAGCACATTCATATCATTATAGTGCGGCTTGCTGCTTTTGGCACGCACGCGGTCCCGCAGGTAGGGGTTATAAATAATATGGTAACTACCCACCAGGCCCGCCAGGTTAAAGGTTTTGCTGGGGGCATACAGGGCAACGGTGCGGCTGCGGGCATCCTCGCTGACGGACTGGGTGGGGATGTGCTTGTGGCCGTTCAGAATGATATCCGACCAGATTTCGTCCGAAATGACAAGACAGTCATTGGCGCGGTAGACCTCCATCGCCTTTTCCAACTCCCAGCGCTCCCACACGCGGCCGCAGGGGTTGTGCGGGCTGCAGAAGATCGCCACATGGATGTGGTTCGCCTTGATCTTGGCATCCATATCCTCAAAGTCCATCCGCCACACACCGTTTTCATCCTTGACCAGTGGGCTGTGCACAATTTTATAGCCGTTGTTTTCCACACTGGCGGTAAAGCCGATGTAGGTGGGGCTGTGCAGCAGCACAGCATCGCCGGGGGCAGCAAAGCTGGTCAAAGCAGAGATCACGCCGCCCAGCACACCGTTTTCGTACCCGATGCACTCTTTGGTCAGGCCGGTTACACCGTTGCGGGTCTGGTGCCAGCGGATGATGGAATCATAATATTCATCGGTCGCACTAAAATAGCCAAAGGCCGGGTGCTGGGCGCGCTCGATAATGGCCTGCTGGATGGTGGGTACCGTGGGAAAATTCATATCCGCCACCCACATGGGGATCACATCAAAGCCAGGTTTGGGCGCTTCGGGCGCAAAGCCGTTCATCTGGCCGACGGAATCTACCGCAATGGCGTCCTTGCCATGGCGGTTCATGATGGAAGTAAAATCATATTTCATTGCAACATGCTCCTTTGCTGTTTTCATCTCTTTCTCTGCTACCAGCATACCCCAAAATGCCGCCCCGCACAAGGTATGATTTTACGCTTTTATCTGAGGCAAAACCGCCCCGCCGGGTGCAGCGCTGTACCTCGGCAGGGCGGTTCACTATCTTTATAATTTTGCCTTACAGCATGGCGGGAACCTGGGTTTCCACCTGCGGGGCGCCGCCCGCCAGTTCTTCTGCCGTAACGGGGGCAGGGTCAGCCTTGGTGGTCAGGCGCTCCTTGGCCACGGCCAGCATCAGCTTGATGCGGTTTTCCTGGTTGACGCGGGTGGCGCTGGGGTCATAGTCCACGGGGGTGATGTTGGCCTGCGGGTAGCGGGCGCGGATCTGGTTGATCATGCCCTTGCCTACAATGTGGTTCGGCAGGCAGCCAAAGGGCTGAGCACAAACGATGTTTTCGTATCCGCCCTCCACCAGCTCGATCATTTCGGCGGTCAGCAGCCAGCCTTCGCCCATCTTGGCCCCCAGGGAGATAATGCCCTTGGGTTTTTCCATCAGTTCACGGAAAGAGCCGGGCGCATAGAAGCCGCTTTTGCGCATGGCATCGTTCATAGCGCAGCCGATGGAATCCATCCAGTCCAGCAGCTTATCCGTCGCCATTGCCTTGACCTTGCTGCCGCCGTACAGCTCCACGTCCAGCGTCATGTTGGCAACACAGTATTCCACAAAGCCCATCAGGCCGGGCAGGTTCACTTCGCAGTCCTGGCTTTCCAGGAATTTTTCCAGATCGTTGTTGCCCAGGGGCGAATACTTGACGTAAATTTCGCCCACAACGCCAACCTTGACTTTCGGCACGCGGGTAACAGGCACCGAAGCGTAAGAAGCGCAGATGACGGCGAACTGGCGTTTCATATCATGCACATTGTAGTTGATGCTCTTGTGCATCCAGCTCTGGATGGTGGCGATCCACTTTTCGGTCAGGGCATCAGCGGAGCCGGGCTTGTTCTCATAGGGCTTGGTCTGGCTGCGCAGGGCCACCAACAGGTCGCCGTAATAGATGCAGGCAATGACCTTGCGGATCAGCGGCAGGGTCAGCGGCAGGCCGCTGCCTTTTTCCAGGCCGGAAAAGTTCAGCGATGCCACCGGGATATTACCGTACCCGGCCTTGACCAGCGCTTTGCGCAGCAGCTTGATGTAGTTGGATGCACGGCAGCCGCCGCCCGTCTGGGTAATGAGCAGCGCGGTATGGTCCAGATCATACTTGCCGGAGTTCAGCGCGTCAATAAACTGACCGATGACCAGCAGCGCCGGGTAGCAGGTATCGTTGTGAACATATTTCAGGCCAAGCTGGGCGACCTCGCTGCCGCAGTTGCCCAGAACTTCCACATTATAGCCCTCGCACTCCAGCGCAGCCTGCAGCAGCCGGAACTGGGTAACGGCCATATTGGGGATCAAAATCTTGTGGGTCTTGACCATATCCTTGGTAAAATTGGGGGTCATGTATTCCATAAAGTGCCTCGCTTGTTTAGGTAGGGGTTAGGAAGTAGGAGTTAGGAGTTGACGGTATGGGAAAGCTGCGCTTAAGTGCTTTTGGCAGCCGCTCTTTTCAAGCGCTTTTCCCTGCTTACTCTATCAAATTTTGCCGCAGGCTTTGCGGCGTGCTTTAACTCCTCACTCCTACCTCCTAACTCATCATTGGTCTTCTTTCCGTTCTTCCAGTGCGGCAAACAGGCTGCGCAGGCGGATGTTGACGGCGCCAAGGTTGGTGATCTCGTCAATTTTCAGCTGGGTGTACAGCTTGCCGCCTTCCTGCAAAATTTCGCGGGTCTCGTCGGTGGTAATGGCATCCAGGCCGCAGCCGAAGGATACCAGCTGCACCAGGTCCATATCCGGCTGGGTGGTACAGTACTTGGCGGCCGCATACAGGCGGCTGTGGTAGGTCCACTGGTTTAGCACGGCGGTATCAAACTTTTCTTCATAGCAGCTGACGGAATCTTCCGTTACCACGGCAGCGCCCTGGCGGATGATCAGCTTATCAATGCCATGGTTGACCTCCGGATCCACATGGTAGGGGCGGCCGGCCAGCACAATAATGTGGCGGTGCTCCGCGCGGGCGCGGGCAATGATCTCGGCTCCCTTGGCGCGCACCTGGGTCATGTGGTGCTCGTACTCATCATACGCGGCATCAATGGCGGCATGTACTTCCTTAACAGGGATGCCGGGGAAATACTGGTCCAGAATGGCCGGGAAGCGCTTGGTAAAGTCCTTGCGGCGGGCCAGGTTGATGTAATCATAAATGAACTTGGTATTTTCCAGTTCCGGGCAGTTGCCGACCAGAACTTCGGGATAATAAGCAACCACGGGGCAGTTATAATGGTTATCGCCCAGGTGTTCGTCCACATTGTAGCTCATGCAGGGGTAGAACACAGCGTCCACGCCCATCTTGCACAGTTCGGCAATATGGCCGTGGCTGAGCTTTGCAGGGAAGCAGGCGGTATCGCTGGGGATGGTGGCCTGGCCTTCCTGGTACAGCTTGCGGCTGGAAACCGGGCTGACCTTGACGGTAAAGCCCAGCTTGGTAAAGAAGGTATGCCAGAACGGCAGCAGCTCATACATGTTCAGGCAGAGCGGAATGCCGATGACCCCGCGGGAATTGCCCTCGTTTTCCGGCTTATAATCCAGCAGCAGCTTGAGCTTGTAGGCGTACAGGTCCAGATCATCGCTGGTTGCCTTGCCGGTCACCGGCTTATCGCAGCGGTTGCCGGAAATATAGCGCTTGCCATCGGCAAACACATTGATGGTCAGCTGGCAGTGGTTGCCGCAGCCGCCGCACTGGACGGTGCTGACCTTCTGTTCAAAGTGTTCCAGCTCGTCCTGGGTCAGCACGGTGCTCATCTGGCCCGCTGCGGCGCGGGCTTTGCCGTACAGCGCAGCGCCGTAAGCGCCCATCAGGCCCGCAATGTCCGGGCGGATAACATTGACGCCCATCTCTTTTTCAAAGGCGCGCAGAACCGCTTCATTATAGAATGTACCGCCCTGCACCACAATGTTGCGGCCCAGTTCTTCCGGGCTGGAAGCACGGATCACCTTATACAGTGCGTTCTTGACCACCGAGATGGACAGGCCAGCGCTGATGTTTTCAATGGAAGCGCCGTCCTTCTGGGCCTGCTTGACACTGGAGTTCATGAACACCGTGCAGCGGCTGCCAAGGTCAACGGGCTTATCGGCAAACAGGCCAAGGGCGGCAAACTCCTTGACATCATAGCCCAGTGCCTGGGCAAAGGTCTGCAAAAAGCTGCCGCAGCCAGAGGAACAGGCTTCGTTCAGGAAGATATTGCTGATGGCCCCGTCCTCGATCTTAAAGCACTTCATATCCTGGCCACCGATATCAATGATGAAATCAACGTTGGGCATAAAGTGCTTGGCGGCAGTAAAGTGGGCCACAGTTTCTACCAGGCCGCGGTCACAATGGAACGCATTCTTGACCAGCTCTTCGCCGTAACCGGTGGTGGTCACGCTGGCGATCTGCAAACCGGGGTGCCGCTGGTACAGTTTCAGCAGCGTTTCCCGCACCAGGGGCAGCGGGTTGCCCAGGTTGGGCTGGTAGCTGGTGAACAGGATATTATCATTCTGGTCGATCACCACCAGCTTGATGGTGGTGGAACCGGAGTCAATACCGATATGCACCGGGCCGCAGTCCGCGCCAAAAGGCACGCAAGGCACCGAGGCTTTCAGGTGGCGGGCATGGAAGTCCTCATATTCCTGCTTATCCTTGAACAGGGGCGGCAGGCTGATGTAAGTTGCGGTGGCGCTGTATTCATCCAGGCGGCTGGCAACCTCATTCAGATCAAACTCCTGGTCTGCATAGAACGCAGCTCCCAGCGCCACGTACAACAGGCTGTTTTCCGGGCAGGTACCGGTCACATGCAGGGTTTCGTCAAAGCTTTTGCGCAGCACGGTGGAGAAAGTCAGCGGCCCGCCCAGGTACAAAATATTGCCCTTGATGGGGCGGCCCTGTGCCAGGCCGGCAATGGTCTGGTTGACCACAGCCTGATAAATGGAAGCCGCAATATCCCCCGCCTGTGCGCCCTGGTTGATCAGGGGCTGGATGTCGCTTTTGGCAAACACACCGCAGCGGGATGCAATGGTGTAAGTACGGGTGGATTTCTGCGCCGCCTTATCCATCTCATCTGCGCTCATCTTCAGCAGGGTGGCCATCTGGTCAATAAATGCGCCGGTGCCGCCTGCGCAGCTACCGTTCATGCGCACTTCGGTACCGTTGGTCAGGAACAAGATCTTGGCATCCTCGCCGCCCAGCTCAATGATGCAGTCGGTACCCGGCGCCAGCTTGTTGGCGGCCACGCGGGTGGCAAACACTTCCTGCACAAAGGGCACCTTGCAGCTGTCGGCAAGGCCCATACCGGCGGAACCGGAGATTGCCAGCTTTGCTCTGCCATCCGGCAGATAGTTCTGCGCGGCGCGGTGCAGCAACTCCTTGCCTTTTTCCAGAATATGGCTGTAGTGGCGCTCATAGGTGGAATATACGATCTGCTCTGCATCGTTCAGCACGACACATTTAATGGTAGTTGAACCGATGTCCAAACCAACTCTCATGGGGTTGACCTCCTAGGGGTATGAAAACGTTCTCCGTTTTTGAACTCTGAAAGCGGCATTCTGCACGCGGGGCTACGCCTTTTTGGAACAAGGCGAAATTCATATTATTGTACCGCTTTTCGGCAAATGATGCAAGATGAAATGCTCCCTTTGCCCTGTATTCTGGATGCAAGAACGCAGTATATAAAATAAAGATATCATAAAGTTTTGAACGTTTTTTGAACAAATTCTTTTTGTAAACGGCATTTCTTGACTTTTTTCATGGTATAATGCTGTCAAAACCATCTCTGATTATTTTCAAAAGGAGTATCAATCCATGGCATCTTTGCTTTTGCCAATCATTTATCTGGCGTTTATCAGCCTTGGTCTGCCGGACGCCCTGCTGGGCGCGGCATGGCCCACCATGTACCCGCAGCTGGGGGCGCAGGT
>RRZT011990569.1_pt1 | contig 12768 bp, 17 predicted proteins | sample 2165551 | NCBI WGS metagenome assembly RRZT01 (sample SAMN10456910, study PRJNA506462) | wastewater metagenome | biome: wastewater; feature: sludge; material: wastewater sludge; isolation source: wastewater sludge with Escherichia coli K12::gfp cells carrying plasmid... | place: USA: Moscow, Idaho... | reverse complement strand
GTATTAAATTTAAATTTGAAAAATAATTGTTTTCAGCTATATTGAAAGAAACGATCTTTTTGTCAAGTAAAATAATACCAATTATAAAAAGTTTTTTATCGAAAATTTGTTTACCAAATATGAAATTAATCTTATAAATTGTTTTATCTTTTATTATTACTCTAGAATTGTCTCCTTGCATTGTTGTGTCATGAAATGCAAGTCTAGGGCTATTGATACCATAGTATAACCCAGTTTTTTTTGAAGCATCACTATGACTCAAATTTAAAACCATACCAGTTGTATAGGTTTTATCAACACTACCACCCGCTGCTATTAACGTATAATATAAACCATTAAGATATTCAACTTCAATTTCAATATTAAATTCACTCAATGATAATGAATCGTCAATAATTAACCCAGTATATTCCCAAACAGTATTTTTAAAATCAACTGCCTTAAGAGCAGCATTATACGTCATAGTATTAGGCGACCCAGGATTTGGTTTTGGGTAGCTCATGCTAGGAGGTATTCCAGTATCAAAACTCTCGTCGAAAACTAAGCTCATCTCCACGGTCCTGTAATATCAATGGCGCATCTAGATAGACCGTTGCCAGTATAAGTAATCAATTTGAAACTCTTTCCAGGATAGCCTATAACGTCTTCAATTTTCATCAAATCTAAGCCAGGCAATTTTTGAGGCAGGTAATATAGGCCTGGCATTAACCCTCTCAAATTTCTAACATCGTCTTTTTTATCAACTACCTGAACAGAATTAATAATTAAAGCCCAATTTGTTGGATTTGGGAAAAATAATTGACTTGAACTACCGCTAGAGGCATCGATAGACCAATAAACGGGATAAGTTTGAAAAAATTCCACGTTATCGCCGAACCCACTAGAATCTCTTACTAATAATTTACAATTTGAGCTTAACCCTCTCAAAAAATAATTATCATAACCATTAATACCAGCATTAAAATTTTGATTATTTTGTGATATTAGCCCCCACGCATATTGATCACCAGGCTTGTAAGAAACAATTTCACCTATGAAAAAAGAAAATCTATTAGATAAATTAGTTTCTGGCACTTGAGGATTTAAAAAATAATAAAACCCTCTATCATCTCCAAATATATGAAACTGTCTTACTTCTGGGAGAGGGTTTTGATATAAATAGAATCCATGATTGCCGTTTGAACCGGATCCAGCTTGAAGAATTTTGTACCACCCACCCCCTGCTTCATTTATTGTTGGAAAATTTGGATCATAAGGCACGCGTGCGCCTGTAAAAGTATCAATATCTGTCATACCTTCAGCTAATGTAATCTTACAATAAGGCAAAGTTGAAACAGTGGCAGGAGCTTGGGGGCTATTATCTATTCGTATGTATGGTCGTGGGCTTGCTAAGTTTAAAGAGCGATAAACCCGCTTATTAGTGCCTGTAAACACAATCTCATATCCCATTGGCGCGCATTTACACTGAATTGTAGATGCGGTGGTAGCAGGTGAAACGGGGGATCCAGTGACTTTAAAAGAAAAGGTATCTTTTGTCACGCTAAGAATCGTCTGTTCACCATTATACTCAGGCTGATCTGTATTGGTAATAAGAACAGTTTGATCGACGATGTAACCGTGATCGGTGCATGAGGCGGTAGCAGTAACATCAACGCGGGTTATAGAGGTCAATTGTTTAGGATTAAACCCATTCACCAATACGGCGTCGAGCATCTTTACCGTATCACCCCATAAATGGGTTATAGGAGGAATGCCTGTCATGTCATGTGAATAGTACTTTACCGGACATCTGCCCATGTTTTTCTCCTTTTGAAATTTATATTAATACTTAGTGGAGGTTGTAATGAAAGATCGTGTAAATTGGATGATAGACTTAGAGACTTTAGGAGTAAGGCCAGGCTCTGTAGTGAGAAACATTGCCATGATACCTTTTCGCCTTAATGTACGAGAGACGGATGAGGCGTTGATGGATAAAGCTTTGAGCATATGGGTCGATCCTGAAGAACAAATTAAATTGGGGCGTTATATACAACGAGGAACTAAAGACTGGTGGCAAAAGCAATGGGCAAGAGCACGTCATGAATCCAGAAAGGAAGAGTACGCATATCAAGTCTTAAACACGCATCCTGAAGATGTTAGCGTTAAACGAGCTTGTCAAGCATTTACAGGTTATATGAATGAAGTTGGCGCTGATGGGTTTATTATGTCAAGGGGAGCGAATTTTGATTACCCTATTTTGGAAGCACTGTTTGATGATGCAGGTATGCCAGTACCGTGGGATACATGGAAAGTGACTTGTTCACGGTCAATCATAAGATTTATGTGTCAAGACAGTTATGATTTAGAATTTACTTTAGCTAACAAGCGTTCAAACCATACCGCTGTCTATGACTGTATCGTTGAGATAAATAAACTTCAGACAGTCTTTGAAGCGTTGAATGAATGAGGTTTTTAGGAGTTCGATAAATAAAAGGGCAAGGGCAGCCCTTTTTAGGAAATGTTTAAAGAATGTTAAATAGTGTTAAAAGTAAAATATTTCCTAAAAAGGTATTGCAAAAGTTGATAAATAAGTTTATAATGTATTTTAGTAGTGAAGTAAATAATGTTGTAAAGCAATAGATTGACGGTAGAAGTAGGCAGCGTAAGGCGGTATAGGCACAATGTTTCAAAAAGAATCAACGAAGTCCTGCGCCGAGGAGTTAAATAGGTTTAGTAGGCTATAAAACGCATATATAAACCAGTAAACGGAACATCGTTTATCTTACTGTGCTCGTCTGGAGACTCTGGGCATTTACGCAATGATCAGGTAGGTTGAAGGATTGTCTTAGTGAATTTTGCTAGGAGCTGAAAATATGGTGATAGGTTAGCTTGTTTTAATACAAGACCAAACCACTTGTCTTGCCCGATAGAAACGTTGGACTCATGATAAGGGAAACTTGGTGCTAACTGAATAAAGGGAGCGTACAGGGCCGTATAAAATCGGACACGCGAGCTGGATACGCTAAATTACACTGGGCGTATAGGTGAAGGAAGGGAAACCTGAGATCACTGAAGAACTTTAATAGGTTGCTTACCATAGCTTATTAGAGGGCCGTTGATTCAAGAGACTGTAGGTATAGGCGGACAGGTCAACCCACGCCGGTCATATATTCGATTAGATGACAACTACAATGGTAGGACATAAAAGGAGAACTGAAATCACGCGGAATTAACGAAATTTTTTAAAGAGATAATTTTTAATTAAAGAAGTATGTTTACTCTTTAGTAGTAGGTAAATCTAAGATTTTTAAGTAGCAAGTTTGTTTATGTTTCAATAGTGGATTTACCAAAAAATTTGTTAGTTTTACATGATTTCAGTTTTTTTTTATGATAAATCTTCTGATAGGCGAGGTGTGACTTTTAGAACGATTTATGAACGATATGAACGATATGAACGATATGAACGTCAAGCCGGTTGCCCCCAGACATCGTTTTAATGAACTTCGTTCATTCATAACGAATGTTTAATCCTCTTCGAGGCTTAAACATTGAATGATAGATATAAGAGATAAGAGATAAGAAAAATATAAGAGATTTAAACTTCTTAAAGATTAATAACACTCTTAAAGATACGTTAGACCCTAAAATTACTTTAAATTACTTTAAATTACCTTAAAAACCTTAAGATTCGTTAAAATCGTACAATTCGTCGAATTCTTAAAGAAATTAAAGATCGTAAAGATCGTTAAAATCGTAAATCACCGTAAAAATCCTTAAAAATCGTTAAAATCGTACAATTCGTCGAATTCTTAAAGAAATTAAAGATCGTAAAGATCGTTAAAATCGAAAAATTCGAAAAATTCTTAAAGATCGTACAATTCGTCGAATTCTTAAAGAAATTAAAGATCGTCAAATTCGAAAAATTCTTAAAGATCGTAAAGATCGATTTCACTCTTCATCACTTTTCATCAATGTTCAGTTCATTCACTCTTTTTCATAGGACATTCCGATACCTGTGACTAGAATAATCAAACATCGAACAGTGAAAACATTACCTATTCAAGAATCTCTATCATGAAGGCGCGCGCAAAAATTTCCTCTTTAGGACTTGTTTATATTCTCAAAAAGATATATAATTAAGTCTACTAAGGAGGAAATTATGGAAAACACACAATCTACTGAAATTACCAAAGATGAAAACACGATGGGGCGTCCGCCGTTACCCACTCCCAAAGTCTCTTATTGCGTTCGTTTAACAAAAGAGATGGCGGAAAAAATAAAGAAGCTCGATAGAACCAAATCCTTGTCCAAAGGGATCGAAATTCTTGTCAATGAGAAACTTGGCGATTGACTTCTGTTGCTTTAACATGTGCTTCAAGTTCACGGAGGGAAGGACTATCTAAACCCAAATTCTTACTTTGCTCGATAATGAACTTTTCTATGAAGTAGTCTGTTTCACTTAACTTATTCATGGATGCAAGGTGGGCGTTCTGGGTTTTAACGATAACGTCGGATAGATTGCTTATCTGATTGTCCTTCTCCTCTGTAACCCGAGAAAATTCCTTAATCATCACCGTTCGTTCCTTTGCGTGCAATTGCTGCGATTCACGCTGACCAAAAAATATTCCTGAAATCACCGCACAACCTATTGACATACAGAGAGCAGCACTGTACCAGACAATATCCCACCTTGAAATTGTCAAGTATTCCGGAATCATCTGCTCACCCTTGTGCTTAATCGTTTCCATGTTCATTTTGGAATCTCCTTATTTTGTGATAATCTTAGCCAAGACAGCTGATAGAACGCCTGTCAAAGCCATCCCAACCATACCGTAAACAAGCGCACGGATAGGCGAGAATTCATCCTTGGAGACTAATTGCTCAATTCGCTCTTTTATAGACTTTATGGCGCCGTCTAACCTCACCATATCCTTCTCTGTCTCGATAGTCCTTTCCAGCTGATCGTTGAAGTTATCATTCAGTATTGTCAGCTTCTCCTTTATCGACTCTATTTTAATTTGGGTTTCTTGCTTGAACCCCCTAAATTCATTTTCATCTTGATTTGCCATCGCCAAAACTTCCCCATAATTGTTTGTATTCCGGTGCCTTTTTGTCTACAAACTTGACATAATTTATATTCGTTTCGTAAGCGGACAAGCCATAGCCTTTCCACTTTTGTCTTGATTTATTTATGTGAAGCTCTATATTGTCATACCACACACCGTCGTCACAAAACTCGTTACGCCTACAAGCCATTATGGCCTTCATCACATCCCCACTCCCTCCATTATACGCACTCGTACTCATTCTCCATGCGTCTTGATCTGTCTTCGCTAATTTATCGAACCTGTGATGCAAGCTCTGCATGGTTAGCGTAAGCGCTATGAAGTTCATTTTGGGATCAAAGCGATTATCCCACTCCCAGTCCTTTAACTCCTTGTAGGACTGTTTAAGCTCGTTGAAACGGTTAAATCTAACGCTTCCGTCTTTATTGTACGCTATGGTAGTCTGCGCAAAGCCGAAACCATACTCGCGCGCTGTCTTCAGCTCCGCTTTGGGATTCCAGACGCTTTCGCGCTCAACCATAGCCCCTAACCGCCAAGGTTCCGAGGCGTCATGCCAATAGGTGTTGGAGACAGTGATTAAGGTTCCAATATAGACCAAGGCGAGTTTAGGGATTGCCATTTTATTTTGCCCAGAAAAGAATGGAGAAAAACACTAGTCCGCAAAACCCAATAACGCTGGAGATCAATAAAGCGCTTGCCAACGCGTTATCAGACTTTTCAATCTTCTCAATGTGCTTGGAGAATTTGATGGTAGGGAAGAAGATTCTTGATATAAATATTACAATCGCTGCCGCCAAGAAAGAGAAAGCGCACCAGTTAAGAAAGTTCATCAAAAGTGAAATATTGGTTATTCCAATGATACAAGATGAGAGGATAATTAAAATCCATGCAGACTTGTCGTACAATGAAGAAAAACGTTTATGTACACCATGCAAAAATTTTTTAATCCAAATCTTAACATCTAGCAATGATGGGATCATTTTGAATCCTTAAATTAAGGTTAAATTATAAATATACCTACCTACACTCTTATTTATGAATACAGAAAAAAATATACCCCCAGACATCTCAGAGCTTCTAAAGAATTTAAATAAATTTTATAATGAAATTTTCATGGAACTTTACACCAGCCCATGTTCGACGTGCGACAGAACACCTAGGTTTGTCCACAAGTCGCCTATTTGCTTAGAAAACGGGGAGGCTTTGAGAGCTATTATCTCAAAATACAATCTATGACTTATAATATTTTAGACGTTGTTAAAGATGTTTTGACGGGAAATGCTGAATATGCAGATGAAGAATTAATTTGCCAGCGGAGAGAAATCTGTTCGTCGTGTCCCTCACGGAATACGGCCTTAAATGTCTGTAAAGAGTGCAGTTGTTTTATCCCAACAAAGACGCGATTCAAAAAATCTAAATGTCCAAATTCAAAATGGTGAACTATGAACAATTTTAACGTTATTAAAAAAGACGGCAAGCTGGAAGCATGGAATGATAGCAAGATTGAAGTGGCTATTCAGAAGTCCGCTAATCGAACATCTGTTCCGTTGTCAGAGTCAGATGTGCAAAACGTTATTATCCTGGTAAAGAACTGGGTTAAAGGCGGCGGTAAGGATGTTGAGGTAGAGATGTTACACGGGTACGTGATTAAGGCGTTAAAAGCCGTTAGACCTGATGTCGCTGAAGCCTACGACACCTACCATCTGTACCGTAAAGAAGTCGTGGCAATGTGGGACGAGACACGAAAGAAGGCGAATGACGTTATTTATGTAGGCGATCGTGAAAATGCCAATTTTAATTCTACATTGATCTCCACCCAAGGGTCTCTTGTACGCGGTTACCTTACCCAATCCCTTTACAAACAAAACCACCTCAGCTCCGTCGAACGCGCTGGCATCGAGACAGGCTTTATTTATATCCATGACTTGCGTGACTTAATTTTCAACGGCGTCAACTGTATGCTATTTGATATGGGCGCGGTGCTGAAGGGTGGATTCAACATGGCAGGGCTGAAGTATAAAGAGCCCAAATCTATCCTCTCCGCTCTGCAAGTGGTAGGCGATGTCACCCTTGTTGCTACCGCGCAACAATTCGGCGGCTTCACAATTCCTCAGATTGATGAAATCATGGTGCCTTACGCATTAAAGAGCTTAGAGTACCATAAACAAGAAGCAGCAAAGTGGGGCATAAAGGATGATGAAAAGTTTGCTATGGAGAAGTTGGTTGAGGAGATTAGACAAGGGTTCCAGAGCTTTGAGATGAAGTTAAATTCCGTACCTTGCTCCCGCGGAGATACGGCGTTTGTGACGATTTCATTTGGTTGTGTGGATAGTAGTAAGGGAGAGCTTGAAAAACGCATACAACGCCTTATCTGTCATTGTATTCTTGACAACCGGATGAAGGGGCAAGGAGAAGGAAGCCCTGTCGTATTCCCTAAACTCGTCTATCTCCACAGCGCGGAGCAGCATAAAGAGGAGGAGCAAGAAAAACTCTTCACCCATGCCATCGAATGTAGCCGGACTTCGATGTATCCTGACTATCTAAGTCTTGACAACGGTTATACGGGTCAAGTATTTAAACGTTCAGGTAAAGTCGTTTCTCCTATGGGCTGTCGTGCTTTCCTTTCAGCATACTATGACGAAGATGGACAAGAGTATTACACGGGACGCGCTAATATCGGTGCTGTCTCATTAAATCTGCCGATGATTTATCAATACAGCAAACAATCGTCTTTGGATTTCTTTGATGAAATAACAAAGTGGCTTGAGGTTATCAGGACTTTCCACAAAAATCGTTATAATGCTATCGCCAACACGCTTGCATCGACGAATCCTTTGTCGTTTACACAAGGCGGGATCAAGGGTGGAAATTTAGCGCCTACAGACAAGATTGGTTTTGATATTGTCAAGAGCTTCACAGCCTCTTTCGGTATAACATCACTAAACGAACTGAACTACCTTCATGAACAGAAGCAGCTTCACGAAAGCGATCAAATTTTCATTAAAAAAGTGGTTAGCTTTATTAGTGATAAAGTTGATGGGTTCAAAAAGGAAGACGGGTATTTATACGCGCTCTATGCTACACCCGCTGAAAGCTTAGCTGGAAAGCAATTAAACCAATTCAGAAAAATGTTCGGTGTGATTGAGGGGGTAAGTGATAGAGAATACTTCAGCAACGGATTCCACTGTCATGTGTCTGCCCCCATCTCCCCATTTGAGAAACAAGACAAAGAACAAGACTTGTTCAACATGATCCCAGGCGGACATATCCAATACGTAAGACTAGATAATCCTGCTAATCACGAAGCCATCCACTTCATCGTGAAACGCGGTATGGAAATGGGGTTCTATCAAGGAGTGAATTATGACTTGGTGGTTTGTGAGAAATGCGGATGGCGTCCTAAAACCATTCAACACGTATGTGAAAAATGCGGTAGTGAAGATTTAACTGTTATTTCACGGGTTTGTGGGTATTTGGGTATCCAATACACCAATAAGAATACGCGCTTCAACGATTCCAAACTTGCAGAGTGTAAAGATAGGGTGAGTATGTAAAATGAACTACAGTAAAATAAACTTTTTTGACACTGTAAACGGGCCTGGGGTAAGAGTTTCACTTTTCGTCTCAGGCTGTACGTTGAATTGCAAAGGGTGCTTTAATAAAGAAAGCCAAGATTTCAAATTTGGTAAATTGTTCGATGAACAAGCTAAGCAGAGCATCCTTGAGGGGTTGAAGCGTTATGGTAAGTATTGCTCGGGGTTGAGTATATTAGGAGGAGAGCCGTTTGAGCCCAAGAATGTCCCGGCATTGTTTGATCTTCTTTCTTTTCTTAAGCAACAATTACCTGACTTGAACATTTGGTGTTGGACGGGCAATAAGGTTGAAGAGTTGAAGGATGAACAAGCGTTGAAGCTTCTTGCCTTGATTGACGTTGTTGTTGACGGTCCATTTATTGAAGATCTCAAATGTGATTCGCTCTTCCACGGCTCTTCAAATCAACGTGTTTTGCATCAACTAAGAAAAGTAACGGTATAGATTCTACATCCCGAAAATATCCTACGCTCTTATAATTAGGGCTAGGATATTTTTTTTGACAGGACATAGAGATGAAAACATTTAAAAAGATTTTAGCTTATTTTATTTTAGCGATCGTGGGCATATGGTTTTTCGCTTTGCACACTGCTCTGTTTCTTAATTTAGTGATTATTTTCTTAGTTATTTTCGCATTAAACACCATTTTTAAAAAGTGAAAGGTTTTAAATGGACATTAATAAACCCCCTATCCCGCTCAATATTAAATTGAAGGCATTGGCGCTTATCACATTGATTATCGCAAGTGGGTTCTTTGATATAGTTTTTCCAATTAGCTTTGTTTCATCTATTTTTATTCTATACTCTTTGTCTGTGATTTTATCATGTAAGAGTGGAGTGCTTAAATGGAATTCTTTTAAGGCGTGTTTTGCTTATCTTGTGCTTGGCACTTTTGCGTTAGCTTTTATTTCAGTATTTTTAACAGCAGCGCCTGAAGTATTAATTATTACGGTAGCGATTTTTATACTCCTCGATCTTGTTTTTTATTTAAGTTAGGTTAAAGTAAATGAGACATTATTTCGGTTATGAAGAAGCTATTAATTTGCTGGACGAAGGTAAGAAGGTTTCACGGTTAGACTGGACACAAGGTGCTTACCTTACAAAAAGAAATAAATTGTATGTTTTTGTAAGGGACAATTTTTTAAAGGTTTACGATGTCTTGCAAGAGGACGAGAAGGCAGACGATTGGTTTATATACGGAGAAGAAAATAAATGAATTTAAATTTAATGAATTTTGAGCAGGCCGTTTATTTTTTGAACAACGGACAAACTATAGCGCGTAAAGCTTGGGACAACAATAGAAAGTTGAAACTAAGTTTTTCAAATACGTTCGTAAAAATTATATCAAAATTATTGCTTCTTTTTATTGGCAAAGTTTCATCCGCTATGCGCCTAAAGAACGATAAGAATGATTATGGCAGCTATGATTTTCTTGACTTGACACATGAAGACATATTAGCTGAAGATTGGTATGTGGTTGAGTTCGATTAAGAAATTGACAAATATTTAGCTTAAGGAGAATTTAATGAGTAAATCTACTTTGTTTTTCAACAATTTGACGGTTATTGATCATTCTTATATTGACAATGATGGGCGCATTCACGGAAGAAGTTTGAACGCGTCTTTTGAATTGACGGGTGATATTAAAAATAAAGAGCAAGTGGTTATTGATTTTGGAACTGCTAAGAAACTGATAAAGCGCTTTGTTGATGGTAATATAACAGGCGTCGATCATAAGCTATGGGTGTTCAAGGACTATGTAGAAGATAACGGCGGGCATCATATACTTGTTGCTACGCAGATGCTCAAAATGGTTCTACCTAGAGACGCCGTGTGGGTTACAGACGTAGTCTTAGACGACACAAAATGGGACGAGATGGAGAAATTAATTGGTGAAAACGTGCAAACCCAGCTGCGAGAATATGGCGGTATGGAAGATGTTGAAATTAAATGTTTTCTCGATGAGCAAATTGCTCCCTTGCGCGCAAACCTTTACCTCCACGCCCCTTTCAATTATGTCCATGGCTTAAAAAACTCATCCTCTTATGGGTGTCAAAATCTAGCTCACGGTCATACAAGCTTCTTGCAAATTTTTGTTGATAAGCACTACCGTTCAGACTGTTCTGACTGCGCAAACGCCATAAAACTAATTCTCGCTAAGCTTACAGACTGGAAAGACAGTATTTTTATCTTCAAAGACAATATCATTTCAGAAACAGACGAGTATATTGAAATTGAGTATTTCACGGACAGAGGCCGCTTTTATGCCAAGTATTACAAAGCTTGGTGTAAATTTATAGTGTTCGAGAAAGAAACGACTATCGAAAATCTGGTAGAAAATTTCGTGAGTGATCTAAAATACTTCTGTGAAATGGGACATATTGAAGCAATTGCCTTAAGCGAAGGACTTTGCAAAGGCGCATTAGTGGAGATGAATTATGAGTAATATTTTAGATCATTGTTTAGGCGATACAGGGGTTGAAGGGAAGGTTAAATCTGCGAGTGAGGACGAGGTACGCAAAGCCCTTGCCTTCTTAGTAGCCACTGAAAAATCGAAAAATACTGCTATAACCATTGGACGGGCGCAGGTTATTGAAAATGCCAAGCCTTTATCTGATAAAAAGTTAGCTAATATGATGGAGTTTATTAAATGAAGTTAGATGAAATTTTGAATGAATTGACGCTTACTCCCGCTAAAGGCGTGGTAGTTTTGTTGTCAGGAGGGTTGGATTCTACTACCTCTCTCCATCTTGCCACCAAGCACTATGGAAAAGAAAAAGTCAAAGCGCTTTCATTCTTTTATGGTCAAAAGCAAAAGCATGAGCTGGAGATGGCTAAGAAGACGTGCGACAGTCTTGGCGTAGAGCATAAGGTGATTGACATAAGCTTTCTTGGCGTTATTAATGAGGGGTTCTCTGCTAATACCACAAAGGCTATGGCTATGCCTGGTATAAAAGAGGTTCTCGGCGATCCGCAACCTAAAACCTATGTCGCTAACCGGAACATGATTTTGATGTCGATTGCAGCGGCTTTCGCGGAGACAAAAGGCTTTGATGTTATATTGTGTGGGCTTCAAAGCAACGACCTCTATAACTACCACGATACCACTGAGCAATGGCTTGATAAATTGAATTCTCTTTTGGCAGAGAATAGGAAAATTTGCATTTCTGTCATCGCTCCTTTTGTTGCGTTAAACAAGCGCGATGAAATTTTAACTATCAAAGAGATGTACGGTAATGTCGATGTTTTCAAGAATACGTTGACATGTTATGCGCCCGACGAAAATGGAAAGTCTTGCGGCGTATGTCCTTCATGCTCTGAGCGCTTGGCAGCTTTCAAAGAATTGAATTTGACAGATCCTGTTGAATACTTCTAAAGATAAATAAAGGACGATTAATGAAAACGCCAATTATCGTAAACGGTTCTGAACTAGCATCAATTTTAGAACACGACAACGGGCATAAAGAAGTCTTAATGAAAGTTTATGGCCCAACGAGTGTTGAAACCGCTGTCGCACTATCTAAAGCAATCTTATCACATTGCACAAAGGATGGTGTAATTTTACCTACTTCTGTGGGGTCAGCAATAGAAACATCTAAACCACCACGCAACACTAAGGAGAAAGCAATGGAGCAACAAACTCTTCCAGGAATTGAACATGTAGAGGAAGTAGAGGAAGTTGAACAAGTCGAGCAAGTAGAACAAGTTAAGAAAGAAAAGGCTGCCCCTAAGCGCAATTATACCAAAGCTATTCGAGAATTGATCGCTCAGGGCAAGAATGACGACGAAATTTTCGCTGAACTAATGGAAGAGTTTTCGCTGACCCCTGATAAGAAATATCGAGTTCGAGAAGTCCGCCGTGAGTTAGAAAAGAAAGCGGGATAAACATTCAACATTCAACAAAATAGGGCCAATGGCCCTATTTTTATATATAAATAAATCAGCACACGGCTCGAGAGATCTTCAATTGGCCCGCTAAGATCCGCGGAGCGCCGTCACCGTTGCTAACTGGCTTAGCTGTGCCAAGAACGCCGACGTAAATCAAATTACCGCCTGTCTCAGCATCCCATATACCTAACCCTTTAATCGTACCCCAATCAGCTATAGGAGCACCGTATTGAAGGTCGACGCT
>RRZT010069797.1_pt1 | contig 12770 bp, 9 predicted proteins | sample 2165551 | NCBI WGS metagenome assembly RRZT01 (sample SAMN10456910, study PRJNA506462) | wastewater metagenome | biome: wastewater; feature: sludge; material: wastewater sludge; isolation source: wastewater sludge with Escherichia coli K12::gfp cells carrying plasmid... | place: USA: Moscow, Idaho ... | reverse complement strand
ATTTCCATAATTTCCTGTGTTGTCATACTCATAGCTTCTACTCCTCGTATTTGCGAACCAGAAGACTTGCGTTATGTCCGCCAAATCCAAGAGAGTTTGACAGTGCATAGGTAAATGACTCGTGGGATTCTTCTTTACAGTAGTTCAGATCCATCTCGTCATCCGGTGTCTCATAACCAACTGTACGGTGAATGTATCCTTCTTCCAGCTCTTTGACACAGGTGATAAATTCAACCGCACCTGCGGCACCAAGAAGATGACCGATCATGGACTTTGTAGAATTGATCTTAATGTCCTTTGCATGATCCCCAAACAGTAACTTAATGGCACGGGTCTCAAAAAGATCGTTGTGATGCGTTGCAGTACCATGCGCATTGATGTACGTGATCTCGTTTTTGTCTACCCCCGCATCCTCGATGGCATTCTGCATAGCGCGTGCTGCACCTGCACCGTCTTCGAGTGGGGAAGTAATATGGTAAGCATCTGCAGAACATCCATATCCCACAACTTCTGCATAGATTTTTGCGCCTCTTGCCTTCGCATGCTCAAGTTCCTCAAGAACAACAATGCCGGCACCTTCACCCAATACAAAACCGCTGCGGTTTTTATCGAAAGGAAGGGAACATTTTTCCGGATCATCGGATGGAGAAAGCGCCGTCAGTGCACCGAATCCGGCAATCGCACATGGACATACGGCTGCCTCGGTTCCTCCGGCTACCATGACATCTGCCTCTCCGTACTGAATGCTGCGGAACGCATCACCGATATTATTCGTACCGGTCGCACAGGCAGTTACATCATTGGTACATTTTCCCTGCAATCCCAGCTGGATGGAGACATTTCCTGCTGCCATGTTTGAGATCATCAATGGAACGAAAATCGGATTGACTCTGCCCGGTCCTTTTTCCACAATCTTTGTATACTCGCGCTCGATTGCCTGAAGACTTCCAACACCGCATCCAACGGCTGTACCGCAACGGTAAGCGTCCTCTTTTTCCATATCAAGCCCTGCATCCGCAACGGCTTCTTTGGCTGCTGCTACTGCGTACTGTGCAAACAGTTCCATACGCTTTGCTGCCTTAAAATCCATATGCTCTTTTCCGACAAAACCTTTGACTTCTGCCGCAAGATGTGCTTTATATTCACTTGCATCAAACTTCGTGATAGGACCAAATCCAATCTGTCCGGCATGGATTCCTTTCCAGAATTCTTCCACATTCAGGCCGATCGGCGTGATTGCTCCCATTCCCGTCACAACGACTCTTCTCATTTTCCTTTTCCTTTCTTTCTATCAGGTTCCTTAAATGGCCATACCACCGTCTACGGAAAGTATCTGTCCGGTAATATAATCCGACTCCGGTGATGCAAGAAATGCGACTGCATTCGCAATATCCTGTACCTGTCCGGCTCTGCCAAGCGGGATCTGCTTTTTTAATTCTTCCTGGGTCTTTTCCGGCAATACTGCGGTCATCTCTGTCTCTACAAATCCGGGAGCAACCGCATTGACGCAGATTCCTCTGGATGCAAGCTCCCTTGCAACAGATTTTGTCAGACCGATCACGCCCGCCTTGCTTGCTGCATAGTTTGACTGTCCCGCATTTCCAAGGATTCCGGATACCGAAGAAATATTGATAATTTTTCCGGCACGCTGTTTTAACAGATAGCGTGACAGATGACGAATTGTATTGAAAGTTCCCTTCAGGTTGGTATTGATCACAGCATCAAAATCGCTTTCCTTCATGCGCATCAGCAGATCATCCCTTGTAATTCCGGCATTGTTCACCAGAATATCCATATGCTTATATTCTTTGATAAGAGATTCAATCATCTCCTGACATGCTGTAAAATCAGAGACATTGCAGCGAACACTCACGGCATCTCCTCCGGCCGCTTTGATCGCTGCAACCGTTTCATTTGCAGCATCTTCGGAACCATTGTAGTTCACCACAACAAATGCTCCGCGTTTTGCCAGCTCCAGCGCAATGGCTCTTCCGATTCCCCTGGAAGCACCTGTAACAAGTGCATTTTTACCGGTTAACATATTTATTGAAATCCTCCATTTTGTCGATGTTGCATGTGGTAACATCGCGATTGATCTTTCTCATGAATCCGGAAAGGCTGCGTCCCGGTCCGATCTCCACAAATTCCTCTGCTCCGTCTGCAATCAGGCGCTCAATTGTCTGCTGCCAGCGCACGGAAGAAGAAACCTGACGTACCAGATAATCCTTGACGTCTGCCGGATCTTTGACATAATCTGCAGTCACATTGGTCAGATACGGAATGGTGATCGGCTGAATCGTTACATCTTCGAGTGCCTCCCCGAGTTTCTTTCCTGCTTCTGCTAAAAGTGCAGAATGGAACGGGCCACTGACTTTAAGCGGAACCACGCGCTTTGCTCCGGCTTCCTTGCAGGCATCTCCTGCCTCACCTACAGCATCTGCTGCTCCGGTGATAACGATCTGTCCCGGACAGTTGTAATTTGCAATGGAAACAACTTTGTTTGTTTTTGCAGCGGTTTCCTCACAGATTGCTGCGATCTTTTCCGCATCCAGTCCAAGAATTGCAGACATACCGCCGCCTACCGGATATGCCTGTTCCATATAAATACCGCGCTTGCGGACAACCGCAAATGCATCCCTCATCGTCATCGCTCCAGATGCAATCAGCGCACCATATTCACCAAGGCTTAAGCCCGCCGTAACGTCGCAGCCAATTCCCGCTGCTTGTAATGCTGTATAAATAGCCGCCTCGGTTGTGAGCATACAGATCTGTGTGTACTCTGTAATGTTCAGCTTATCATTTTCTTCAAAGCAAAGAGCTGCCACATCCAGACCTGTCACTTCATTTGCCAGATCATAAACCACTTTTGCTTCCGGCATGGCGTCGTAAAACTCTTTTCCCATACCAATATACTGAGATCCCTGTCCAGGGAACATAAATACTCTCTTCACTGTCTTCTCCTATTTCTGTCCCAATAACTTTTCGGCACCACTCATAACATCCCGGATAATTTCCGCACAGGTCTCTTCTTTTTTTACCAGACCCGCAGACTGGCCTGCCATAACGCTGCCGTACATGACATCGCCCTCGACAACTGCTTTGCGCAGTGCTCCGAGTGTCATCTGCTCAAGTTCTTCGAACGGTGCACCTTCTTTTTCTTTCTTTAAGTACTCGCGGGTCATTTTGTTACGAATAACGCGAATCGGATGGCCTGTGGACATGCCGGTCACTTCACTGTCAATATCTTTTGCTTTGACCACGCGCTGCTTGTAATTTTCATGAACCGTGGATTCTTTTGCAACAACAAAACGGGTTCCCATCTGTACTGCCTCTGCGCCAAGCATCATAGCTGCCGCAAATCCACGTCCATCTGCAATTCCACCGGCTGCAATGACCGGAATGGATACCGCATCTACTACCTGTGGTACGAGTGTCATCGTCGTCTGGGCACCGATGTGTCCACCGGACTCCATTCCCTCAGCGACCAGTGCATCCGCACCGCCACGCTCCATCAGCTTTGCCAATGCCACGCTTGCCACAACCGGGATTACTTTGATTTTGGCTTCTTTCCACATGCTCATATATTTGGCCGGATTGCCGGCGCCGGTTGTTACTACCTTAACGCCTTCCTCCACAATTACTTTTGCAATCTCATCTGCTTCCGGATTCATCAGCATGAGATTTACTCCAAACGGCTTGTCGGTTTCTTTTTTTGCTGCCTGAATCTGCTCACGCACCCAGGAAGCCGGTGCTCCACCTGCTCCGATGATGCCAAGTCCGCCGGCATTGGATACCGCACTGGCCAGTTCATGTGTTGCGACCCATGCCATACCGCCCTGAATGATCGGATATTCGATTCCCAGAAGCTCTGTCACTCTTGTTTTCATAGCTTATGCCTCAACACCCTTATTTTTCATATAATCAATGACATCCTGAACGGTAAGGATCTTCTCTAAATCCTCAGAAGGAATCTCTACACCGTACTCTTCTTCCAAAGCCATAACCAGCTCAAACAGATCTAAGGAATCTGCCTCAAGATCCTCTTTGAAACGGGACTCTGCGGTGATAGAATCTGCGTCTACGTTTAACTGGTCTGCAATGATTTCTTTTAACTTTTCTAACATAATGGGTTCTCCTTTTACTGTCTTCAATTTTGTTTGATTGTGAAATAGTTTGATTGTCAAACAGTTTCTTAGTCAAAGTATATGCAAAGATAGTTTGATTGTCAAGATATTTTTTCAACAGGGTAATGATAAAAGAGTACAAAAAAGCACAGCAAACACTTTCTTCCTACACGAAAATGTTTGCTGTGCATATGGTTCTGTTTTTTGAACTTATCCGATAATGAGTTGCATTGCCCCGTATATTCCGGCATCATTGCCAAGCTGTGCCAGTTCAAAGCGGGTATCACGACATGCATGGAAGCAGCTTTCCTTAAAGTGCTTCTGGATCGTATCGATTAGAATCTGTCCGGCTTTGGACACACCACCACCGATCACGATAACTTCCGGATTGGTCACGCATGCAATATTCGAAAGGGTTGACCCTAAAATTTCTCCCACTTCATCTACCAGTCCAAGAGCTACTTCATCGCCTTCTTTTGCCACATCAAAAATGTCTTTCGCAGTAATATCTTTATAATCACGAAGCTTTGTCGCATCCTGTGTTTTGGCAAGTTTACGTTTTGCCATGCGTACAATACCAGTCGCAGAAGTATACTGTTCCAGACATCCATACTGCCCACAGTTACAAGGCTCTATCTCATCATGATTTACGGTAATGTGTCCGATTTCTCCGCCTGCACCGTTATATCCGGCAACCACATGTCCGTCCACGATAATTCCACCGCCGACACCGGTACCAAGCGTTACCATGATGACATCTTTACTTCCTTTTCCACCGCCCTGCCACATTTCGCCAAGACCTGCAACGTTCGCATCATTTCCGACTTTTACTTTCAGACCTGTCTGTGCACCGAGTTCCTCCGCAACATTGATCACTCCCCAGCCGAGATTGACACACCCGTTAACAACGCCATCACTCCGCACAGGACCCGGAACACCGATTCCCACACCCTCTACATCACTCTTACTGATGCCTTCCTGCGCCAGTTTGTTATCAATCGCCTGTGCAATATCCGGCAGTACTGCCTTTCCGTTATCGCTGGTATCTGTCTTGATTTCCCATTTGTCAAGAAGCTCTCCGCTTGTCTCAAAAAATCCCATTTTTACGGTGGTTCCTCCCACGTCTACGCCAAATCCATATTTCTTCAATTCCTGATTCCTCCTTGATCTATGTGATATGTATTTTTCTTCTACCCCATGTATCTATATTCTACCATATTCCGGAATTTCTGCCTAGTATCGATAAAAAAAATCAACCGATGTATCCATAAATACACCGGTTGCACTGTTTTATATATGTTTATTGTACGTTTCCACCACCGGTATCTCCACTCTCTCCGGTATCACCGCTATTATCCGTGGTTCCGCTATTGTCCGGTTTATTGGTATTTTCTCCATTTTCCGGCGTATCAGTGTTTCCTCCGCTTTCTCCGGAATCGTTGTCCCCACTATGTTCCGGTTTGGAATTGTTATTCTGATCACCGGCATTGCTGTCGTTATTGTCCGGCTGGTTATCATTTTCGGAGCTTCCGTCCGTTGTATTATCTTTCTGCTGGCTCTCGGAAGTCTGCTGGTCATCCGTCTGGTTTTCTTCTATCTGGTTTTCTTCGCGCATCTTGTCGTGTTCTTCCTCTTCCTGCTTCTGCTGATTTTTAAAATCATCCGAAAGCTGAGCATAAGGAAGGAAATCAAGCGAAGATAATCCCTCGTGGGCCGCAGACATATATGCTTTCCAGATCTGTGCCGGATATGTGCTTCCACTCAGATTGGAAATGGCTTTTGGATAATCACATCCCACCCAGACTGCGGTTGTATAATATCTGGTAAATCCGCAGAACCATCCATCTTTGTGATCGTTTGTTGTACCCGTCTTTCCGGCACACGGCATATCGGCAAGCTTTGCAGAACGTCCGGTTCCACTGTCCATAACGGAGGTCATGATATCCGTCATCATCCGCGCCGCATCCTGCTTATAAACCGTTTTTTCCGTCAGGCTGGACGTATAGACTACATTTTCGTCAGAATCCACAATTGATTTTACACAGGTCGGTTCCCTGTAAAGTCCGTCATTTTCAACCGCTGCATACCCGGATGCCATCTCAAGTGGAGAAACACCTTTGGTAAATCCACCAAGAGATGTGGCGAGGGTATAATCTCCGTCCTTGATCTGTGCAAAATTCATATTTTTTAAATACTGCAGGCCTGCTTTTGGTGTCAGTTCATCATACAGCTGCCAGGCAATCGTATTAATGGAATGTGCAACCGCATATCTGAGCGGAATCTTTCCGGCATATGTATTGTTTGCATTCGACGGTCCGTCTTTTAGTTTATGGTCATCCACAACGGTATCCGGAGTATACCCGCGCTCCAGCTGCGGAGTATATACCAGCAATGGCTTAATCGAACTTCCCGGCTGACGGTAACTCTGGTATGCACGGTTTAACGTATAGTTATCCGAATCCTGCTTACGGCCGCCCACGATTGCCACAACATATCCGCTGTTGTTATCAATTGATACTGCTGCCGCCTGCATCTTGTAAGTTCCGTCTTTGGATTTGTCTTTAAATCCTTTCAGGGTATCATCAATGGCAGACTGCAGTTCCTTTTGTTTTTCCATATCAATCGTCGTATAGATTTTGTATCCTCCGGAAAACAGTTTCTTCTGACACGCACTGTAAAGTTCGTCATATGCTTCCCCATAAGACTTCTTTTCCTTATCCGAATCAAAATAATATTTAAACTGGAAACCTTCCTGTTCCATCAGTGCACGGGTTGCGCAGTCATACGTGTAAGTGTCAATCGAACTGTTAATTTTCTCCGTGTCACTCTTTTTAGGCCGGTTCAGTGCAATCTCTTCTTTGGTTGCCTCATAATACTCTTCCTGGGAGATTTTCCCGTCATCCCGCATATTCTTTAAGATCAGATTCCGCCGGGTAATGGTATTGTCCGGGTGTGTCACCGGATCATAATTGGACGGGCGGTTCGGGATCGCACACAGATACGCGGTCTGCGATACATCAAGATCTTTCAGTTCACAGTTAAAATATCCATGACAGGCAGCGTCAATTCCGTAATAGCCGTTTGCAAAATACACGTTATTCAGATAAAATTCCATAATTTTATCCTTACTGTAACGTTTTTCGAGTTCCCACGCAAGAAACATCTGCTTCACCTTGTACTGCCACGTCTGTTTCGGCTGCATATAAATCAGCTTGGCAAGCTGCATGGTAATCGTACTTCCACCCTGCGTACCACCCTGCGATTTTTTCAGTTTCGACATGACTGTGGCTTTGACCGCGCGCACAAGTCCTTTCAGATCCACACCGTTATGCTGGTAAAACTTCTTGTCCTCAATACTGATAATCGCTGCGACAAAATTCTTTGGAATATCCTCGTATTTGACATACTGCGCATTCTTGTCTCCCCTTCGTTCAGAGATCAGTTTTCCGTCTTTATCAAAAACGGAGCAGGTCTGTGAAGGGATAAACGTAGAATCGTCGGAAGCAGATACTTCCTGCACTGCCTCACGGCGCATCTGCTGTATCTGATCCGCATATCCGCCAAAATAGTAGTATCCAAAACCTGCCAGCACAACAAGCATCAGCACGATCTGCAGCTTTATGACAAACCAGAAAAAGCGATGCTGCTTTTTCTTTCTTTTCTTTTTCTTCTTGGTTGACATATACTCTCCTCCATATTTATTTTGGAAACATACATCATACATTTTATCTCTTTTGGACAGTATATGCAAATTATCTTTTTATTAAGATTTTATTATTTTCACTGCTCCATATTTTTCCCCAGAAAATTTGCAGCTGTGGCAGACAATGCTTTCAACAGTCCAAGTGTTTCCTTTTGTCCGCTGTTATCTGCCAGAATCACAGCACCCTGACAGTCTCCATTGCACAGAATACTTGAAAGCACAATTCCCTTCGGAAGGGTTGACATTGTTTTTTTTGTAATGGAGCAGGCCTGTTCTTCTCCTGTTTTCACAACTGTGCTGCGCTTTTCAATCATTTCTTCCATTTCTTCGCTCAGCTGTTCCCCCTCAACTTCCTTTTTCCCGGTTCCCGCTGCTGCGATCACATATTCCCGATCCGTAATGCAGACCAGAGCCTCTGTGGTCTGTGCCAGTGCCTGTGCATAACTTCGTGCAAACTCGCCCAGTTCCCCAACCGGTGAGTATTTTTTGAGCATAATTTCGCCCTCCCGGCTTGTAAAAATCTCCAGGGGATCCCCCTCCCGGATGCGCAGTGTCCTGCGAATTTCTTTCGGAACCACAATTCTTCCCAGATCATCGATTCTGCGCACAATTCCAGTTGCTTTCATATGATAAATTTCCTCCTGTTTTCCAGATTACTTTCCATATTCATGTTGTATGGGTAGTATGCCGGAATCCCGGAAAAATTATGCACAGAAAACAAAGCATTTTACTTGAAAAAACGTTCATCCCGTCATACAATAGAATTAGCATTCACATAGGAGAAACGTATTATGGATTATAATGAAAATAAATTTAAGGCCAAGGCCAATATCAAAGCCAGACGCATCTGGCTTGTATTTGCCCTTCTTCTTAGTGCAAACTACGGCACAGATGTATCCCAGGGTGGGTATCCTTCCACAAATTTCATCATTTTTTTAATACTGTGCTGGGTTCCTTTTTTTGCCGGTGATCTTCTTTTGCGCATCAGGGGAAAGGCTGATGACCGCTATCGGTATGCGCTTGTCGTCGGTTACGGTATTTTTTACACGTTCCTGATCTGCACCACCGATTCACCGATTGCCTTTACCTATATTCTTCCGGTTGTCAGTCTTCTGGTTCTTTACAAAGACCGGAAATTTATGGTGGGATGTGCAATCGCCAATATTGCCAGTGTCATTGTCAGTGTCATTTATCATCTGGTCGTTCTCGGTCAGAATACTGCAACGGACCAGAAAAATTATCAGCTGCAGATTGCCTGTCTCCTGCTCTGTTATATCGGCTATATCATGTCTATCCGCCACCTCATCGAATCCGACGGTGCCCTGACAGACAGTATCAAAGCAGATTTAAAACGGGTTGTTACAACCGTTGAACAGGTTAAAACCGCCAGCAATACCATCATGGATGGAATCACCGTTGTCCGCGAACTTGCCACGGAAAACAAACATGGTTCTGACATTGTCGTAGACGGAATGAACAAACTGACCGACCATAACGGCCAGCTGCAGTCCCGGACAGCCTCCTCACAGGAAATGACGGGAGATATCAATTCCCAGGTACAGAATGTTGCTTCCATGATCAATGATATGGTATCCCTGACTGCGGAATCCGGCAAACACGCAAAGACAAGTTCCGTTGATCTGGAGAGTCTGGTACAGACTGCCGGAACGATGGCAGATCTGTCCAATGAGGTAGAACATATTCTGGACGCTTTCAAGGCAGAATTTGAAACCGTAAAACAGGAAACCGGAACCATTGACAGTATTTCCAGCCAGACCAATCTGCTGGCACTTAATGCTTCCATTGAAGCTGCCCGCGCAGGGGAAGCCGGAAAAGGATTCTCCGTCGTTGCAGAACAGATCCGCAAGCTGAGTACCGAAACCAAAGATTCTTCCGGACAGATCAGCGAAGCACTCTCGCGGCTGGATGAAATTTCAGGAAAAATGACTTCTTCCATTGAAGAAACCTTAAAACTTATTCAGGTCACTCTGGAAAAAGTAACCCAGACCGGTGAAAATGTAAATAAAATTACACAGGATTCTTCTCTTCTGGGTGAACACATCCAGACAATTGATTCCGCCATGAAAGAAGTGGAATCTTCCAATCGTCAGCTGGTAGAAAATATGGAACAGGTATCTTCCATCGTGGAAACCATGACCACATGCATCAGTGATTCCGATGAAACAAGCAAACGCATGCTCAGCAAATATGAGGAAAGTGCTTCCAACATCAATAACATAGAAAATGTAATTCAGGAGCTGATGTGTGAACTGGGCATCGGTGGTTTCATGGGTCTGGATGATATTCATGCCGGTATGAAAGCAAAAGTTATTCTTCCAAAACATCTGGAACGCATGGAGTATCACGGAGAAGTCAGATCTGTTGCGGAAAATAGTATTTCCCTGATTTTGTCTGACAATCCACAGTTAAACGGATCCGAAACCTGTAAGGTTCAGGTCACGGTTGACAATGTTCTCTACTGTTGGGATCAGGCGCAGATACAGGCTGACACGGCATCCGGTTCCCATGCCTATGTATTGCAGCTTTCCGCACGTCCGGAGATCAAAAACCGCCGGAAATACCCACGGGCAGATGTGTCCAATCCATGTACCATCACGCTGAAAGATTCCGACACAACGTTCTCCGGTCAGCTTGACAATATCAGTGCCAATGGATTTGCATTTCTGATCCGGGATCCGTTTTTCATGGATCACAAACATGCAGATGTTGCTATCGATATCCAAAATTTTGCCCTTTCGGATCAGTCCCATCTGGAAGGACATGTCATCCGGTGCTCGGATGATGAAGGTGTATATATTGTGGGATGTCAGATGCCGGAAGACAATTATGCAATACGCAATTATGTAGATTCCCTTCTCGGTCAATAAATAAAACAGGGAAAACTTCTATGATTCCATAAAAGTTTTCCCTGTTTTCTTATCATTTAAGCTGTCAGCAAAAGTTTTTCAAACTCTTCTTTTGGAAGCGGTCTCGAATAGTAATATCCCTGAATACTGTCACACTTCATCTGTTTGAGGAAATCCACCTGTTCTTCTCTCTCAACACCTTCTGCCGTAACGCACAATCCAAGTTCCTTTGCAAGTAAAATCGTATGTTCCAGCAATCGTTCCCCACTGAAATCTCCGATGTAATCAATCAGACTTTTGTCAATTTTTAACGTATCGAAACATTTCATGTTCAGTGTTGCAAGGGAAGAATACCCCGATCCAAAATCATCTACAAGCAATGGAAAACCATTGTCATGGAACTTATCTGCCAGCCCCTTGATATTGTCATTGTCAATTGCTGCGCTCTCTGTAATCTCAATCGGAACCAGATGGGTTTTTACTCCGATTTCATCAGCGATCTGCTGATACCGGCTGACCACACTGTCAAAATACAGACTCGCCCTGGACAGATTGATGGATACCGGAATAATCTCCTTTCCCTGTTTCTGCCATTCTAACTGCTGCATACATACTTTTCGGAAAACATACTCATCCAGAACTTTTATCAGTCCGTCTCTCTCAAACAACGGAATGAATTTGCCGGGTGGAATAACATTTCCCTTTTCATCTCTCCAGCGGATCAGACCTTCTGCCCCTACCATCCGCTCTGTTTCCGGATCATATTTCGGCTGATACCACACCTCAAAACAGTTATTTTCCAGAGAATGTTTAAATTCATCCTCCATGGCTTTATCTTCAAGCATGCGGATCGTATCTTCATGGCTGTAAAACTGATAGCTGATATCTTTGCGATCCTTGATCTGATTCTTGGCAAAATTTGCTTCGCTGTATACCTCTTCCACTTTGGAATCCGGTTTCCACTTCGTCACTCCAAAATAAGGGATCAGCTTCGGAACCTTCAGTCTTTCCGACAATTCTGCCAGTATGGTCTCCAGCTGCTGTAACTGCCGGATCGTCTTTTCCTGATCCTTTCCACTACTGTAAATCACAAAACGGTCTGCATTGATATGTCCTGCCAGATCATCTTTTTCCAGTATCCCCTGAATACACTTCCAGATTCCTTTGAGTGTTTCATCCCCTTTGATAATTCCACAGATCGAATTGATAATTTTAAAGGAGTGGATGTCCATGGACACCAGATATCCCGGTTGCCGGAAATCCCGGATTTTCTTCTTAAAACTTTCGTAATTATTTCCACCGGTTACACTGTCCACATATGCCATGCGCTCAAGTTCCCTCTGTTTTTCGGAACTGATATCGGAAAATCCTGCTACCATCCGGTGCAGCTGTCCTCCATCCGATGTATTTACAAATTTTGCACGGCAGTATTTTACTTTCCCATCCCGCACAATCCGGTAATCATACTGATATGCTTTTTTCAGGCTCAGCTGCTTACGGAGATTTTCAATGGAGGTCTCATACAGCATTGTCTCACGATCTTCGGTAAGGACAACCTTCCCCACATATTCTGCCATGATAGCTTCATATCCCGGAATTGCCTTAAGCGTATCATTGAGCACAGAGCGCACTGCGGAGTTCACCTTATATACATATACCTTATCATGATCCACATCTACATAATATACACTGTTAAAATTGCTTCCCAGTGCCTGAATAATCTCATTCTGGCGTGTGTCTGCCCTGATCTGTTCGATCAGACCCAATACATATTCCGGTTGTTTCTGTGAACCGCCCTGAATCCTACCCATAGAGATCTGATATACCATGTCTTTTCCCGAAGACTGAATCTTTGCACTTACCGTCTTTGCGCCATGGTCAATATCCTGAAACAGTTTTAACAGTTTCTCTTTTTCCATAATTCTGTCCATGAGGATACTATGCTCCAGATCCGCAACATTCTCCACGATTCCCATGTGACGGGCTGCAAACTCTGATGGTCTGATCCTGTGTTCTTTGGGATAATAGTAAAAAAAATACTTTCCCCATTTTGCCAGAATCTCCTGAATCTCTGTT
>RRZT011985504.1_pt1 | contig 12777 bp, 6 predicted proteins | sample 2165551 | NCBI WGS metagenome assembly RRZT01 (sample SAMN10456910, study PRJNA506462) | wastewater metagenome | biome: wastewater; feature: sludge; material: wastewater sludge; isolation source: wastewater sludge with Escherichia coli K12::gfp cells carrying plasmid... | place: USA: Moscow, Idaho ... | reverse complement strand
GAGACGCAATAACTGAATGACACAGCGAAGGCCGACAAGTCTCAACTTGTCGGCCTTCGTTGTACCAGAACCTTATCGTGTATGGAATGAGCTCACAGGTTAGATGCTCACCCTTCGGTGTTGAGGAAGGCGTGCCAGCAATGCTGAGAGACCAACTCCTCGCCCACCTGTAGGTCACGGCGTAGCCCGGCGGGAGCGAAGCCCGCTGCTGTGAGGAATGACGTATGTGCGTCGTCGCCAGCTAGTACCCAGATCTGGAGTTCGGAGGCGCCCTGCTCGATGGCGGTGCTGGCTGCGGCGGCTAGGAGCCGCGAACCATGCCCGGCACGCTGGTAGGCCGGAGGAACCTCGAGAGCGGTGACCTCAACGACGTCGTCGTAAGCGCCGGATTCCCCTTGATCGTCACCGGGTGCGGCCGGTACCGGAGCAACAGATCCCGCGGAGTTATCGTCGGCGTGTTGCGTACGGGCCGGTGCTGGCGATTCCAGCACCGTGGGGGAGATTGCCGCGAACCCTACTACCTGGCCTTCGGAGACCGCGGAGAAGACGATATGGGTGGCGCTGGGCGGATTAGCGATAGCCTCGCCCCACGCCGTGGCAAAAGCACCGGCTTGCAGAGAACTTTCCACCTCCGGAGGAAGTCGCTTGCCCAGAGCAGCAACGAGTGCGGCACGCATCGTTCGAACGTGGATGTCACCGATGGATTCGGCGTCGAGAGGAGTGGCGGTGCGGACAAAGACGTGGGGGGAACTCATGACCCTAGGCTACGTGGCACTTGCGCCAGGTACTAAATTTTTGGCAGTCGATAACCAAATGGAATGGGTATCGATACCCATCGGCAACGGTGAGAAAACCGAAACGGGCTGTATAGATATGAGACTCTTGTCCCGTCAATTACTTACCCGTCGTAGGCAATCGCCGGGTTCCCCTTCCCCCGGGGGAGAAACCTGAGGAAAGAGAACATGGCAAAATACCGTCATCCCAAGGGTCGCACGGTCGCGGCTCTCACAGTGGTGGCAGCGCTCTCAACAGCGCCGGCGCTCCCCGCGCTGGCTGATGATGCGCAGCCCCAATCCGTCAATGCGTCGCAGCAGGTGGTACCTGGCTCACGTGAGGCACAGGAACTCTACAAAAAGGCCGTGGATCATCCCGGTTTCACCGGTCAATGGTTTGTGGAGTTGGAAGCGGAACCAATGATTGCGGGTGGTACTCGCGCCACCATTGAAGCCCAGCAGAGCGCGTTTGCTGCCTCCGTCGCGCAAACCGACGTCGAAGTTGAGAACACCTTCGAGCGGCTGTGGACAGGTGTGACGGTGAGTGCCCATGAGGCTGCGTTCGCCGCGGTTCTGGATGCCAAGCACGTGAAGGCCGTCTTCCCAGTTCTCCAGGTGGAACGTCCCACCGAAGTTCCTGAGGACACAGGCCCGAAAATGGACTTCGCTGCCGATATTTCGGGTGTGAGTATTCTTCGCAATGAGTTTGGACTCTCCGGAGAAGGTCTCAAGATCGGAATCATCGATTCGGGCATAGACATCGATAACAAGGTCTTTGGCGGCACAGGAATCCCCGGTACCACCGAGTTCCCCAATGCCAAGGTCGTGGCGGGATATGACTTCGCCGGGGACGATTACAACTGGAACCCCGCGGATCCGAACTACAATCCGGTGCCAGAGCCAGACGAGGTTCCCGATGACTGCATGGGCCACGGCACGCACGTCGCGGGCATCGCTGCAGGCAATGACCCCGAGTCTGGATTCGTTGGCGTAGCGCCCGAAGCAAGCCTTGGCGCTTATCGCATCTACGGTTGTACTGGCACCACGAGTTCTGAGATGATCCTCGCCGCTATGGAACGTGCCGCCGCCGATGGCATGGACATTGTCAACATGTCGATCGTGTCGCCCTTCCAATCATGGCCGAACTATCCCACCTCAGTTGCCGCAGACAATCTTGTCGAAGCGGGAGTTACGGTAGTGGCGTCGCAAGGAAACAACGGGCAGTACGGACTATTTGCCGGCGGTGCTCCCGCTAGCGGCCGCCACGTTATTTCGGTGGGCTCCGTGGATAATTCGCAGGAGCGTTGGTCCGCCTTGCGGGCGGGCGGAGAGCTCTTTGGATACTTGCAGACCTTGGGATCGCCTGCCGCACCACTTGACGGAGAGCTCGAGATCGCCGTGTATCCGGATGGACAGAAGACTGGCGCGGTGGACCTGCCCGGCGAGCCGTTCGAAGGTCGGGTTGTTCTTGTGTCCCGTGGCGATAGTGGCTTTGATGAGAAGGCAGCGGCAGCCCAGAAGGATGGAGCAGCCGCAGTTGTCCTCTACAACAACGAGCCCGGGAAAATTCTCGTGAATGTCGCGGGTGAGGTGGAGATTACCATCCCGGTTGTCACCGTCACCCAGGATGTAGGTGTGGCGTTGGAGGAGCTTGTCGCGGCCTCGGAGGGTTACCCTGTGACACTCGAATGGACAGACGAGTGGGTGACAGAGGAGGTCCCCGGCGGAGGATTGATGTCAGCGTTCTCATCGTGGGGCATCTCCGGCGAGCTGGATATCAAGCCCGATGTTCTCGCTCCAGGAGGACAGATCTTCTCCGCCTATCCGCTTGACGCCCCGGACGGCAACGGTTCTGGATTCGTCTCGATGAGTGGCACTTCCATGGCAGCCCCTCACACGGCGGGCGCGGTGGCTCTGCTCCTTGAGGCCAACCCGGATCTTGATCCCGTAACCGTCAAGGCCATCGTGCAGAATACCGCGCGCCCCATCGCCGTACCTCAAGCGGGGGATCACGATGTGCAATCTCTTCCCTTAGAACCTGTGCATCGGCAGGGCGCGGGTCTTATCGATATGCCCGCGGCTCTGCGCCAGGCAAACCCGCTGCTCAAGCTAGGGGAGGGCAGCGTTCCCTCCACGGTGACGCCGTCCAAGATTAATTTGCGCGACGGCGACGTGATCGAGACAACGACGCTTACCATCACAAATTCGTCGGATCGGGATGTCTCCTACAAGCTTTCCGTGGATGATCGCACAAGTGGCACCTATGGGCCGAATGTGGATATCACCTACGGTCAGGCGATCGCGTTGGCAGACGAGACGACATTCTCCGCGAAGAAGATCAACGTTCCGGCCGGGGAATCCCGCACCGTGGATGTCACCATTGGAGAACCGCAGTATTACCAGGGTGGGAACGGAGTGTCCGACGAGCCGGTGGATGCGGGGACCTTGTACGGCGCCTACATCGTCATCGAAGGTGATGACGGCTCGACCAGTTCGGTCCCCTTCTTTGGTGTCAAGGGTGATTACGAAACCGACCGTGGTTTCATTCTCGCCACGCTGGGACAGATCCACGGTGAGCACCGTGCCAAAGCGCTGGGCCTGGACCCCTCCGCACCGTACGTACCGCCAACACTCGCGAGCGTCTGTGACGACGACGGATGCGGTGCGAATAATCTTCACTTCGTCAACGAACCCGGCTACACCTTCAACGTTGCGGAGGGCGATCTGCCACTGATCGCTCTTCACATCGAGAATCCGATTCGAGGGCTAGCGATCGAAGCCTTCGAATCAGACAAGGACGGGGCAAAGGGGGCTCCGGTCTCCGAATATGGGCCGTTCTATCTCTCCGGCGGCGTGGGCGCCAGCGTCGGTTATAACTTCTTCGTGTGGGATGGCACCGTCCAGAACTCCGACGCCCCACAGGACCGTTCCCCCGTGAAGCCCGGGCACTACGTTTTGGAGGTGACCGCGATCAAGGGGATGGGGCAAGCGACGAAGAGTGAGAACACTGAGACCTGGTTGTCACAACCGTTTACTGTGGCATCTGCGGCATCGGGTTCCCTCATCAAACTGGACAATGGTTGGGATGGCACGGATCTAGTTGAGTGGGGTCCGCTTCCCGAGGCCGAGGATTACTGCGTTGGTGATTGGGATGGCGACGGCGTCGACAGTCTCATGTGGCGCACCGGCAACGTCTTCTCCTACGCCAATGTTTTTGGGGATGAGCCAGTCAGTTTCACATATGGTCGCCCCGGTGATGTTGTTCTCGTCGGTGATTGGGACGGTGACGGCAAGGACACCGTGGCAATCCGTCGTGGTGCCGTGATCCACTACAAGAATGCTCTTGCCGGTGGACATGCGGACGATTACTTCTACTTCGGCCGTGCCCAGGACCTACCTCTGGTGGGCGATTGGGACGGTGATGGCAAGGACACCATCTCGGTGCGTCGCGGGGTGACAAACTTCGTCAACAACACTCTGTCCGGTGGCTCGGTCAGTGGATTCGACTTCGGGTCCGAATCCGATTGGGCCATCCCCGGTGATTGGAATAGCGATGGCACAGATACCATCTCTCTCATCAACGGTGAGCGTGACCGGATCCTTATCAATAATGCGGTGACACCTTCGGAACCTGTTGATTTTGAGGATTTGCCGGTTCAAGGAGCCAACAATCACCTTGCCGGTGATTGGAATGGCGATGGTATGGACACGCTCGGTTACTTCTGGCATGACATTGACGGATAATCCCTGGTGATTTCGCGCTAGTTTGCGATACACGTGTGGGGCGCCGTCGTCGTCCAAGAAGGTCGAATACAGGCGTCCAAGGATCGCAAGATGCAACTTACCCTGCGGTTATACGAGACGTTCGTCTCACCTAGCAGTAGACTCGGGCACGCCGGTGTGCTTCGAGAGAGGACCATCACGATGCTTGTGCGCTCGCGTGTAGCGGCCGCCCCAACACCGGGCAACAATTGAAGGGAAACAACATGTCACAATGCCACCATCGAAGAGGCCGCATCGCAGCGGCGCTCGCAGCGACGGTAGCGCTCTCGACAATGACGGCGCTCCCCGCGTTGGCTGATGATGATCAGCCCAAGATTACCAAGGATGCGGTGTCACGGCTCTTGCCCCGTGGAACCGTGTCTTCCTTGGATGCGGCTGACACGTACAAGAAGGGTGCTTCCACCGCAGGATTCACAGGCAAGTGGTTTGTTCAACTGGAAGCAAAACCGGTGGTTAACGGTGGCGCCGTGTCCACCATTGAAGCCCAGCACAGTGCTTTTGCGGCGGCGGTCGCCGATGCCGAGGTGGAGGTGGAGAACACCTTTGGTGAACTGTGGACGGGTGTTACCGTCACCGCAGACGAGGCGGCACTCGCGGCCGTCCTCGATGCGGATCATGTCAAGGCCGTGTTCCCCGTCGTACAGGTGGCTCGTCCCACCGAGGTACCCCAGGTGGTCACCGAACCGAACATGTACTCCGCTCGTGACATCTCGGGCGTTAGTGTCGCCCAGAATGAGTACGGCCTCAGCGGCGCCGGGATCAAGATTGGCATCATCGATTCTGGTATCGATATCGACAACACCGTCTTTGGCGGCACCGGAGTATCTGACACCACGCAGTTCCCCAACTCCAAGGTGGTAGCCGGTTATGACTTTGTTGGAGATGCGTACAACGCGGATGATAGCGATCCGAACTTCAACCCCATCCCGGCACCGGATCCCAATCCGGACGATTGCGGTGGTCACGGAACGCACGTTGCCGGTATTGCTGCGGGCCAGGACACCGCCTCCGACTTCATCGGAGTAGCCCCCGAAGCAACTCTAGGTGCCTACCGGGTGTTCGGCTGTGATGGTTCCACCGATTCGGAAATCATCCTGGCGGCCATGGAGAAGGCTTCCGAGGATGGCATGGACATCATCAACATGTCTCTTGGTGCCGCCTTTGTTTCATGGCCGAATTACCCCACTTCGGTGGCGGCAGACAATTTGGCAGCTGCGGGTGTGCACGTTGTGGTGGCCCAGGGAAATGAGGCCGAATATGGCCTCTTCTCCGGTGGAGCCCCTGCCAATGCCCGTGAGGTGATTGCGGTTGGATCGGTCGATAATTCCAAGGTTCGTCAGCCTGGCTTCGCCGTGGATGGCGATATGATCGGCTACTCGCAGGCCACTGCTGCGCCCGCTGCTCCCTCCGAGGGCGAGTTGGATATCGCTGTATATCCGGAGGAGCACAAGACCGGCGCCGTGGATTTGCCCGGCGAACCCTTTGAAGGCAAGGTGGTTCTAGTCTCGCGCGGTTCCAGCTCGTTCTACGACAAGGCCCTTGCAGCACAGACGGACGGCGCCGCCGCCGTCGTCATCTACAACAATCAGCCGGGCATCATTAACGCGACCGTCGCCGGTGACGAAGAGATCACGGTTCCGGTAGTAACGATCTCCCAGGAGATGGGCCTCAAGCTGGAGGCTCTTGTTGCGAACGCTGGTGACAGCGCGGTGACGCTCACGTGGACCTCCGAATGGACCGAGGCCGAAGATTCCAACGCGGGTCTCATCTCTGACTTCTCTTCGTGGGGCGTCTCCGGTGAACTGGACATCAAGCCAGATGTTCTCGCCCCCGGCGGTAACATTTTCTCCGCCTACCCGCTCGATGCCGCAGACGGCAACGGCTCCGGCTTTGTTTCGATGAGTGGCACCTCCATGGCTTCGCCGTACACGGCTGGTTCGGTTGCCCTGCTCCTCGAAGCCAACCCTGATCTCGATCCCGCCACGGCCAAAACACTCTTGCAAAATACCGCGAAGCCGGTGATCTTCCCGGTCAACCTGGCTGCGGAGGGAGAGTTCTACGCTCTGGAGCCCATTCACCGTCAGGGTGCGGGCCTCATTGAGGTGTCCAACGCGGTTGTCCAGGCAAATCCCGCCATGAATTTCGGCACGGCTGTTCCGGTTTCTGCTGTGAGCCCGGCCAAGATCAACCTGGGCGACGGCGACGCGATTGAGACCACGCCGCTGACCATCACCAACTCGGGATCTCAGGCCGTCACCTACGAGTTGTCTGTGGATGACTCGACCATCACCACCTGGGGTCCGAATGCGGAACCCGATTACGATTTCATGTTCGACCTGTCGGAGGGGACTTCGTTCTCCCAAGCGTCGGTGACGGTTCCCGCGGGGGAGTCCCGCACCGTTGATGTCACCATCGCGGAGCCCACGGCCTACTGGGATGGCGAAAACGCGGTGGAACCCGGTTCGTTCTACGGTGGATACGTCGTTCTGACGGGCGACGACGAATCTGTCCTCTCCGTTCCTTTCTTCGGCGTCAAGGGCGATTACGAGACCGATCGTGGATTCGTTCTGGCCACGCTGGAGCAGGTATACGGCCTGGGAATGGTGGAGAGCGAAGGTGCCGATCCGAACGCGCTGTACGCCCCACCCAGCCTCGCCACCTCATGTGATGAGAACAGTGATTGCGATACCGGCTACTTCTATTTCATTGATGGTCAGGGGTACACCTTTGACGTCACCGCTGGAGATATTCCCGGGGTCGCTCTTCATATTGAGAACCCGATTCGCAGGCTGACCATTGAAGCCTTCCACGCTCAGGAGGACGGCTCAAAGGGTGCACCGGCGTCCGAGTACGGACCGGTTTATGTCTCCGACGGTGAGGGTGCGACGCCCAGCTACGATCTCTTTAGCTGGGATGGCAAGATCCAGAAGTCGGAGGATCCGGCGGATCGTGAGCCCGCCGCGGAAGGACGTTACGTCTTCGAAGTGACCGCCACCAAGGGCATGGGACAAGCCACCAAGAGTGAGAACACTGAGACGTGGCTCTCGCAGCCATTCATCCTGTTGCCGGAAGGTGACTCGGAGCTGCGTCCGATGGCGACCTTCGACAACGGCTGGGATGGAACGGATGTCATCAAGTCGGACCCGCTGCCCGAAGCCGAGGATTACTACGTTGGTGATTGGGATGGCGACGGGGTGGACAGCCTCATGTGGCGCACCGGAAACACCTTCTCCTACATCAACAAGGAAGGTGACAAGCCAGTGAGCTTTAACTACGGCCGTACCGGCGATGTCGCTCTCGTTGGCGATTGGGACGGCGATGGTAAGGACTCGGTTGCCGTTCGCCGCGGTGTGGTCATCTACCATAAGAACGCTCTCGCCGGTGGGCATGCGGACGATTACTTCTACTTTGGTCGCGTTGACGATGCCCCTCTGACCGGTGATTGGGATGGCGACGGCAAGGACACCATCTCGGTACGTCGTGGAGGATCGTACTTCATCAACAATAAGTTGATCGGAGGAGCCGTAGATAGTTTTGAGCTCGGCGACTCCACGTACCATGCCGTCGTTGGCGACTGGGACAGTGACGGTATCGATACTATCTCGCTCGTTGATGAGAAGGTCGAGAAGGTAGGCCTCAACAATGAGGTGACACCATCGGCACTCCCGACGTTCCAAGACCTGGCCACTTCGGTTCGAGGGGCGGATGCTCTCCTTACAGGTGACTGGAATGGCGATGGCACAGACACGCTTGGCTTTGTCTGGTACGCGGTAGGAGGATAATCCGGATACCGCATGCGCAAGGGGCCCGTCCGCGATTGTCGCGGGCGGGCCCCGCGTTTTGTTACGTGTCGTTGTGCGGCGTGGGGACCACTGCACAAATGCAGCGACCACCGCAAAAATGCAGGGACTGCCGCACAAATATGGACTCAGTCCAATGTTCTTCACACCGGCAGCTTGTGGACCAAGGTCCCGCGGGTTCTGGAAAAACGGGTCAATAATTAGGACAGCCTTACCTGATCGAATAATGCAATGTTTATTGTGCATGTTGTGTTGTTTGTGCAGGTTGGACAGCCTATTGTTTCGTGACAAGAACGTGAAAAGTGGACCTGACAACCAACCTGAGATCCCTGCACCCGCTGCGCCGCGCTAGCCTCCTGTTCGTGTTGCTTGCCCTCGTGGCGATGGCACCTTTCCTGAGCGCAGCCGCCCACGCCACTGCCGAGACGTGGGACGCCGCCGTCGCCGAGATGGAAGCGAAGATCAACCAAATCCCCGTCCAATACGCCGATGGGGACCAGGAAGGCGTAGAGACATCAATTCGGCAGGCCTACTACGAGGTCTACCAGGTGAGCGGCTTGGAGGCCGAGATCGACCATCGACTCGGCAAAGAACGCAATGATGAGTTCGTTTCTCAGTTGCTCTCGCTGCGTGACCTCACCCGCGAGGGTTCCTCACAGGATCTTGTTGAGGAAAAGGTGGCCGGAACGATCGGGCTGCTGCGCACCGACGTCGCCGAATTGAAGGACGCCCCCGAGGTGACGGACAAGTGGACTCGGGTTGCCACCCGGGCCACGGACCAGCTCGATCTCGCAAAAAGCTCCTACGCGAACGGTGATTACGCTGCGGCAGCCAACGCCGCACGTGATGCCTACCTTGCTCACTACGAGGCCGACGGACTGGAGAAAGCGACGATTTCCTATCTCGGCCAGGGGCGGGTGAGCGAACTGGAGACGATGTTCACCCAGCTGCGCCAGACGGGTCGCGACGGCTCGCTGTCTGTCGAGGAGTTCACGGAGCGAGCAGATACGCTCGCCGAGGCACTTCGTACGGATGCCGCAGAACTCGACTCGCTGACCTCACAAACCGAACTCGGATGGAGCGGATTCTGGGCCTCGTTCGCGATCCTGTTGCGTGAAGGTGCCGAGGCGCTCCTCGTGGTGGCAGCTCTCGTCACCTATGCCGTCAAGGCGGGGCGCAGGGATCAGGTTCTTGGTCTTGTCATTGGCGTGATTGCCGCCGTGGCCTCCGCCATCGGCTTGGCCTTCCTCTTTTCTCGGCTCACTGCCTCCGCGGCTTCGGGCCTCGGGCAGGAGCTCCTCGAAGGTATCACCGGACTGTTTGCTGTGGTCATGCTCATCTGGGTATCGAACTGGATTCTCTCCAAGGCCTCGGGCAAGAAATGGGAATCCTACATCAAGGACCGCGCCGGGAAAGAAGTGGCGAAGGGCGGAGTCTTCGCACTTGCCTCGGTGGCCTTCCTCGCCGTGCTGCGCGAAGGAGCCGAAACCATTCTCTTCTTCGCCCCGATTCTCGCGGCAAGTAAGACGAGCGGCGATTACATCAAGATCTGGTTGGGAGTGGGAGCCGCCGTGCTCATCCTCGCCATCATGTTCGTCCTCATTTGGGTATTCGGTGTTCGTCTACCGATGAAGGCCTTCTTCAAATGGACCTCGGTACTGCTGGGAATCCTCGCCGTCACTATCGCCGGCGGCGCGATCAAGGAATTCCAGGACGCCACCCTCATCTCCGCTACGCAGGTCGACGGCGTACCCACGATCACCTGGTTGGGTCTCTACCCGACGATCGAAACACTCGCGGCTCAGGCCGTCGTCGTCGCCATTCTGGTGGTTCTTGGAATCATCCAGTACCGGGCTGCGTCAGCCGCCAAAAGCCTGACCACCACCAACACTCGATGAAAGGAAACGACGTGAAGAACAAGAAGCTTCTCGCCGCACTTGCCGGAATGACCATGGCTCTCTCCCTGAGCGCATGCTCCTCGGATAATTCTGCTGATACCGGTGCCGATACCCCAGTGGCTACCGACTCGACCGAGTCGGATGCGCCAGTCATTGGCGAAGGCAAAGACACCGCGGGTATTAACGAACTCCCCGTGGGAGACTCCGGCCCGCAGACTAATGGCCCACTGACAATCGATCTCGTCTACTTCCAGGCCGTGGACATGGAGCAGGGCTCGTTGTCCATGCCACCGGCATCGGAGTCCGATATGCACTTCGAAGTTGATGTGGCTACCACCGCGGAAGCTGAGGAGTGGGGCTATGAGGCGGATGTCTTCCTGCCCTACCTGACGATTACCGCTATTGCCACCAACACGGATACCGGCGAGGAAGTTGATCTGGGCACAATGATGCCGATGATCGCCTCGGACGGCCCTCACTACGGCAATAACATCAAGCTGGCTCCGGGTAGCTATGACGTGGTTGTCACCGTGGGTTCCCCGGCCGATGACTTCATGCTGCACACCGGCAAGGACACCTCGGGTGTCGAGGGCCGCTTCTGGAGTGAGCCGCTGAAGTTCGAGTTCAAGAACTGGCAGTGGGACGGTCAGCTGATCTAGTCCCAGAGATTGCGCCGATGGGTAGCCATCAGCAAGATCTCCTCACATCCCCTCGAGGCATCCTTGCGTGCCTCGAGGGGAGTTTGTGCCCCTACATCTCTGACCAGACACGAGGCCTCGTTCTCATATGTTGCAGCTGTTCGTCCAGTCCATCCTGAGTGCACTTCCGTTGTGCTTGGCGGTGTCGATTCTTCTTGCCAGTCGCGCCTATTCCCCCAAGGAGCGTCGCGTTGTTGCGCGTTTGACCGCCCTGGCCGCGCTTCTTGGACTGACCGGTGCCGCCACGATCGCCTGGCTGCGGCTCAACACCAAACTCATCGACATCCCCACGTTTAATGCTTACGTGGGGCCCGTGACTTTTGCCGCGGTGCTTGCCTTCCTCGGTGCCGTATGGCTGTTTGGTTCGCGCGACCTTCATGACATCGAGCAGGGGTGGCGCCATCGTCTACTCACCGCCACGAGCCTCCTTGCCCTCGTCACCACCGGCGTGTTTTATGGCTTCACCTACTTTTTCAACACGAGCGGCATCGTGCCGATGGGATCGTCGATTCTTGATACTGAGAGTCTGCTGCGTCTCGCCGGATATGCCGTGGGCAGCGTTCTTGTCATTGTCATGGCCTGGGGGTACGTGGTCTCGGCCGCCCGTGTGCCATGGTACGTGCGCTCCACAATCACCTCGGTAGTGTTCCTGGCCATGGTTGGCCCGCGGGCGATTCTTCTGTACCAGCAGTTCGCCACCCGCGGTTATGTGCCACGCAGCAATCTCATCTTTAGCTGGGTGTTGTGGATTCAGCGCAACGGCGCTGCCACCCAGCTAGCCCTCACCATTCTTATTGCGCTTCCCGGCATCTTTGCGCTGTGGACGCAGGCTCGCAAGGCAATGGACAATCCGGCTCAGAAGCGCCTCTACAAGGCTGAACGGCTTTCGCGCCGTCGCTTCCTCGGACTCTCCGTGGCGGGCTCGCTTCTTATGCTCCTGGCGTTGACCGAAGGAAAGAAACGAGCCGAGTACGTCCCGGAGTTGTCTGCGATTGAGCCCTCGCAGGTGGAGGGAGAGTGGGTGACGGTTTCGCGCGAGCTCGTTAGCGATGGCCACCTGCATCGTTTCGCCTACCAGGCACAGGACAACACCGAGGTGCGTTTCATCGCCATCAAAAAGAATGAGGTGGCGTTCGGAACCGGCCTGGATGCCTGCGAGATCTGCGGAGATTCCGGCTACTACGAGGACAAGGGCAAGGTCATCTGCCGCGAGTGCGACGTCATGATGAATATTCAAACCATTGGGTTCCCCGGGGGATGTAACCCGATCCCCATTGCCTACGAGCTGACGGCGGACAAGCTGATGTTCTCGGTGGCGGAACTCGAAGGCCATTCAAAGATCTTTAAGAGTTGATCATGTTCTTTTGGCGAATGATTTTTCTTGCGCTGCGCCGTCAGGTGAACAAGCGCCTCATGATCGCGCTGACGATCTTCCTTGGTACCGGGCTGACCACGTCAATGTTCGCCGTCATGATGGATGTGAGCGATAAGGTGCAGGCTGAGCTCAGTTCATTTGGCGCCAACATCCAGGTGGTGCCGCAGGGTGCCGCGATCGTCTCGGACATGTATGACCTCGACTCCCCGTCTTCCGCCGGTTTCATTCGTGAGGATGAGATCGGCAATCTCAAGGCGATCTTTTGGGGTCACAACATCGAGTACTTCACCCCTTTCCTCAAGGTGCCTGCCACGGTTGACGGCGAGGAGGTGAGCGTCACCGGTACCTGGTTCGATAAGACGCTTGCCATCAAGACCGGCGAAGAAGTGCACACCGGTATCCGGGACATGCGTGAGTGGTGGGACGTGACGGGTGAATGGGCATCGGACG
>RRZT011599635.1_pt1 | contig 12779 bp, 10 predicted proteins | sample 2165551 | NCBI WGS metagenome assembly RRZT01 (sample SAMN10456910, study PRJNA506462) | wastewater metagenome | biome: wastewater; feature: sludge; material: wastewater sludge; isolation source: wastewater sludge with Escherichia coli K12::gfp cells carrying plasmid... | place: USA: Moscow, Idaho... | reverse complement strand
ACTACTACTGAATTGCTTGCTTAATGATTATTGTGAATATAATCCATATGAATATAATTACTTCAATGTTAAATTGTACTGAAACGTAAAAGTGACGCATCGTTTAGTCGATGCGTATCCGGGCTTTCAGCCCGTAACCCAAACCCACCGTCTTTAGACGGTGGTTGTTTAGTTATTTTCTTTGCTATAGAAAAGCAATGCTCTTTATTGTGGCAAAGTAGGCATTATCGTGGGGTTGCGCCCCAAGCTGGCCACATAAGCAAATGCATCATCCAACACAATCCATTCAGTTTGAAAACTGCCCACCAGCTGCAAAACATAAACTTTTTTCCCCTTACTGCCGATTTCATTTAACTTTTTCTGTTGCCGCTCATCCAATTGTTTTACCACCAGCTGCTGGCTGCGTGCAATATTGTCACCTTGCCGCGCAATGGGCACCAAACCAAAATTATCGTGCTTATGCTCAGGTAAATAAGCCGCCATCGGAACCCCTGTAATCAGAGGAAAATCCGCCAGCTTTGCACCGGATAAATTTTCTTGGTAGTCTTTTTGCGTTACCGTTTCAATCACCGCACCGGGATACACCAACAGCAACACCGGCCTTTGCTGATAAATCGTATAAAAACCATACACCAAAGCCAACAATTGCACCAAAGCCACACAGCTCAAATCGAATATTTTTTCTCTTAATGATTTCAAAGGGTTAAAAATCAGAAACGTGAGCAGTGGGCCTAATATCAAATCAATGGCAAACATCAGCCTTAAACCCTGCCAGCCACCATTAATTTGAAAATGAATTGATGGAAAAAACAAAAAAATCAATATCGCTGCGGTAGCCACGAAAACAATGGCCGAAATCATGGCATGAATGGCCATGGCAGACAAACGCGCACGATAATTGGAAAAAAACATACTGGCCGCCCCCAATACCTAAAATGCAATTATTTTGATTTTAAATCAATTTAAAGCCAGCTATGGTGCCGAGCATCCATCCGATGGCCGTAAGCCCCGCTGTGTATTGCAAATGGATCCGGTTACCACCCAAGCCACCGTGGGCGAATTAGGCACCATGGTGGGGGTAAGCATAAATTCCAGCGGCGTACCCAGCCAGCCGGTAGCGCCACTCGTGCCGGTAATCACCCCATTCTGGATGCTGCTTAAAGCCAAAACATTTTTAGTTAAGCCAAAATCAGCCACCGCCGAAATACCATTTTGGCCGGCATCGCAATCGGCAAAGCTACTGTCTTGGTGAACACACAACACCACTTGTTTTTTGATGCTGTCCAGCTCCATCATTCCCACCACTGCACGGGTGCGCGAAGTGTAGCTGCTAAACATAGGCAAGGCAATGGCCGCCAGAATACCCACTATCGCCACCACAATCAGCAGCTCAATCAGGCTAAAGCCTTTCACGCCTTTCCCGGCACCAGCCAAATTTATTTTTGTTCGCATTTTATTCCCCTGATACCGCTTGCAACGGCACTATTTTAATAGCATCCAACGATGGCTTCGGCAGCATGCTTCCAACCTGCCAAGCAATCACTTTTTTGAAGTAACGCCACCATACAGTAATATTAAAAAGCCGGAGCAATGCTCCGGCTTTTTGCATGGCGGATTACGCCACATAAATACCTACCTTATTATGCACAACCGCCTTGACCAGGTTTAACACCTCGCTTGGCATCACAAATAGTGCCGCTCAATACCCAAGGCATGTTGGCCGCATTGGCTGCTACCGTGGGGGTGTATACAAAAGTTAAATCAACACCTGCTGAAGTGGTTGCACCACTGGTACCACTAATAACACCATTGGTGATGCTGGTAAGTACTTTAGTGTTTTTGGTGGCAGTAAAGTCAGCGGTAGCCGGGATGCCATTGGTGCCAGCATCACAACCGGTCAAGGTACCCAACTCAGCTTGGCACAGGCCAACAGCGGTACGCAAAGAAGCGGTTTCCGCCAAGGTGCCGGCAGCGCGGGTGCGTGAGGTGTAGTCGGAATACATCGGCAGGGCGAAGGCAGCCAAAATACCGATAATCGCGATAACGATCATCAACTCAATCAGGGTGAAGCCTTTTTGCAATGATTTCATGTTGTTCTCCAAATCAGGAAGTGAGGGTGATAAAACAGCTTTATTGTCTGGCCATTTTTATTTAACCAGTACAAGCAAAACGCTTGGTTAGCAAATATAAAGCACCTGCAATGCCATCACCCAAATAATCATAATTTATTGTTTTTAAATTAAAAAATAAATTGGCCTATACTCGCTGTTTTGGCTTAAAGCTAAAAAACTGACGCATTTTGTCAGTTTTTTACACTCAGGGTGGCTTTTTTATGCCAATGTGTTTTCAGGCAGCCTAAGGCTGTGGCCTAGTTGGCTTGCCGATTAAGCTCTTGGTAGGGTGCGCCTCGCGCACCACAGCAAAAGAAAAACAAAGTGGTTGTTGCGTGCGTGGCTGCATCACACACCCTTGTGCCTGCGGGCATCGTTTGCCGCCGGTGCGCGGGGCGCACCCTACTTTGGCATTAATCACTGAGATACGCACTTAATGTTTAAAGGCTGCCTGAAGCACGCAAATGGATTGCCGAATCTGCTTTGACAATAATGGGTTTATTTCTCAGGCAAGCTTAAAAATAGCTCGCACTTGCGCCAAGCAGATGCCCAGCCTGAAGCAGCGCTTCAGCTTTACGGCATACCTTATTAGCTACTTTTAATTAGGCATAATCCCAATTTAAAAAATAAACTATTTTTAAATTCATCCACATAAATTGATTCATAGGATGCGCCTTGGCGCATCAAACCTATGCACAATACAGAAACCGATGCGCCAAGGCGCATCCTATGCCGTATTTTACGTATTAATTTAAGGTTATTTTTTAGGATTGGTATAAGTTGATTTCAGCGGCTAGTCGGGCTTGGCGGAATCAAAGCATCGCTTTGAACTGGGCACCTGCCTACGCAGGTGCGACGGACGCGGCAGTACAAAGGTTTCAGGCCGTCTGAAATGCAATTTCGTCATTGCCGAACTTGATTCGGCAATCCATGGTGAACATAAACCAATACAGCAGCAATACAACCACAGTATCAATATCATTCATTTTCAAGAAAATAGTTGGATCTGCTCTTTCTCTACCAATGGATTGCCGAATCAAGTTCGGCAATGACGCATCCCATGGTTTCAGGCAGCCTTCAATGCGTCGCACCTGCGTAGGCAGGTGCCCAGTCTGAAGCAAAGCTTCAGCTTTGCCGTATACCGCATCGGCTGCATTGAATCCAGTTATCAGCCGGTTTTCAAAAGCAATCCGGCTGTGCAAAATCAAAGCATCGCTTTGAACTGGGCACCTGCCTTCGCAGGTGCGACGGACGCGGTAGTACAAAGGTTTCAGGCAGCCTTAAAATATGGCTGCGTAACTTTAGTTAATAAAAAGCCCACGCGCACATGAGGTGAGCGTGGGCTTTACTGTGGCGCCCGTTTATTTGGCGCGTTGGGCATCCACTGCGGCCAAGGCCACCATGTTGACGATGCGGCGCACGGAGGAGATGGGGGTAACAATGTGCACCGGTTTGGCCATGCCCATCAGGATGGGGCCGATGGTAACGCCGTCGGAAGCGGATACACGCAGCAGGTTGTAGCTGATGTTGGCGGTTTCCACATTGGGCATTACCAGCAGGTTGGCCGAGCCTTTGAGCGGGGAATCGGGCATGATTTGCTGGCGGATGTCTTCAATTAAGGCGGCATCGCCCTGCATTTCGCCGTCGATTTCCAAATCGGGTTTGGCTGCCTGAATCATGGCTAGGGCATCCTGCATTTTTTGGCTGCCCGGCAGTTCGATGGAGCCGAAGTTGGAATTGGACAGCAAGGCCACTTTTGGGGTGATGCCGAAGCGCTGCATTTCTTCCACGCACATTAAGGTGCCGGCGGCCAGTTGCTCAGCGCTGGGGTTGGCATTGACATAGGTGTCGGCAATAAAGATGTTGCCGTTGCCCAAAATCAGCGCGTTCATGGCACAGGCGTTGTGTTGCGGGTTGTCGTAGCCAATCACTTCGTCCATGATTTGGAAGTGGTCGCGGAAGCGGCCCATGGTGCCGCACACCAGTGCATCGGCATGGCCCATGTGCAGCATCATGGCGCCGATGAGGGTGGTGTTGCCAATCATGCGGCGGCGCGCCATTTCTTCGGTAACGCCGTGGCGTTTGCGCAGGCGGTAGTATTCTTCCCAGTATTCGCGGTAGCGCGGGTCGTTTTCGTTGTTGACCAGCTCAAAATCCTTGTCCGGCTGGATGGTGAAGCCGAGTTTTTTCAGGCGAGTTTCAATCACGCTGGGGCGGCCAATCAATACCGGGAAGGCCAGTTTTTGCGAGATGATTTGCTGGGCGGCGTGCAATACGCGCTCGTCTTCGCCTTCGCTCAATACCACGCGTTTGAGCTCGCGCTTGGCTTGTGCAAACACGGGTTTCATAAACAGGCTGGATTTGTAAACAAATTCGTTTAGCGTTTCGATATAGGCGTCGAAATCGCTAATCGGGCGGGTGGCCACGCCGGAATCCATCGCCGCTTTGGCCACGGCGGGGGCAATTACGGCAATCAGGCGCGGGTCGAACGGCTTGGGAATCAGGTATTCGGGGCCGAAGGTGAGCTCGGCATTGCCGTAGGCGCTGGCCACTTCGTCGTTTTGCTCGGCCATAGCCAAGTCGGCAATGGCGCGCACGCAAGCAAGCTTCATTTCTTCGTTGATGGTGCTGGCACCCACATCCAGCGCACCGCGGAAGATAAACGGGAAGCACAATACGTTGTTGACTTGATTGGGGAAGTCGGAGCGGCCGGTGCCGATAATGGCATCGGGGCGTGCCGCTTTGGCTTCCGGCGGCCAAATTTCCGGCGTGGGGTTGGCCAAGGCCAAAATAATCGGGTCTTTGGCCATGGTGTTGAGCATGTCTACGCTGAGCACATTGGGGCCGGACAAGCCGAGGAAGATGTCTTTGCCGTTTACCGCATCGGCCAATACGCGCTGGCCGCTGTCGGCTTGGGCGTAGCGCTGTTTGGATTCATCCATGCGCTCGTCGCGGCCTTGGTAAATTACGCCTTTGGAGTCGCACACGGTGATGTTTTGGCGCTGCATACCCAAAGCCACCAGCAAATCCAAGCAGGCAATGGCGGCAGCACCGGCGCCGGAGCACACCAAGTTTACTTCGCTGATGTTTTTGCCCACCACGCGCAGGCCGTTGAGTACGGCGGCGGCGGTGATGATGGCGGTGCCGTGTTGGTCGTCGTGGAATACGGGGATGTTGCAGCGCTCGCGCAGTTTTTTCTCAATATAGAAACATTCCGGCGCTTTGATGTCTTCTAAGTTGATGCCGCCGAAGGTGGGCTCCAGCGAGGCGATGATGTCGACCAGTTTGTCGGGGTCGGTTTCGTTGACTTCGATGTCGAACACATCAATACCGGCAAATTTCTTAAATAATACGCCTTTACCTTCCATGACCGGCTTACCGGCCAAGGCACCGATATTGCCCAGCCCCAATACGGCGGTGCCGTTGGAAATCACCGCCACCAGATTGCCGCGGGCGGTGTATTTGTAGGCCGCCAAGGGGTCGTTGTAGATTTCCATGCACGGCGCGGCCACGCCGGGCGAATACGCCAGCGATAAGTCATATTGGGTGGCCAAGGGCTTGGTGGGGGCTACCTGAATTTTGCCCGGCTTGGGAAATTGGTGAAATTGCAGGGCGGCTTCTTTTAATAAATCATCCATGGGTATTGTGCTTTCTTTTCAACAACGGTTTTCGGCAACAAACGTTAAGGCTCTAACGGGGCATTATAAATGATTTAAGGCTGCCTGAAAGGTTTCAGGCAGCCTTATGATGATAAAACTAGCTGCTTTTTTGCGGCATCATCTGCTGATGCATCGGCTCAAGGTTCAAGCTGTTGCCCTGGCTCACAATCCACTTGTCTTGCACGCGCCATTGTTGCTTGGCGTCTTCCACCCGCACATACCAGTGATTGCTGGGGTGCAGCGGCTTGAACACGGCAGAATAAGTGACTTTATCGCCCGACATCGGCACGCCTTCATCACGCTTGAGCACCACGGTTTGATCCCATTGCTTTTGCGTGGGGTGTATCCACAACAGGTTGATGGTTTCTTGCGGGTCGAATTGGCCGCTGATAAACACTTTGGCTTGGTCGTTATCCGGGCTCACCAGCACTTGCGCGGTGATGTGCTGCTTTACCGCGGCTTCGTCGCGCTCCAGCTGCAGCTCGATGTTTTTGCCTTCTTTATAATAATCATCGCTCACCAAAGTGTCGCCGCGGGTGTTGGCAATGTAGTAGGTGGCAAATCCGGCCACCACCACAATGGCGGGGCCCGCCATCAACAGCCACGGCCACGGCTCTTTGTACCAGACTTTGCTTTGGGTTTGCTGTTTATTGCTGTTGTGCTGCACGCGTTTATTCTCCAATAAATGAGGCTTTTTCGGTAATCATCCGGGCTTCGGTATCGGCTTCGTCTACGCTGCGGTAGCGGAAGGTGAATTCAATCGGGTGGCTGCCTTTGCCGGCATAATCCGGATAAGTGGCCACCTGCACCGGCACGGTAATGGTGCTGCCGGCGGGTACCACAATGCCTGCGGCATCCACGCCGTTCAGTTGGATGGTTTCAAAGCCGCTCACGCTGGGCAGCAGCACCTGATCCACTTCGTTGGCATTGATAATGCGCAGATTATACAGATTCTCGAGCATACCCTGTTTGTTTTCACGCACCATTACGCCACGGTCTTTGATGATGTCAACGCGCACGGTGTCGCGGTGAAACAGGCTGAACACCAGCGCGGCAAACACCAGAAACAACACCACGCCATAGCCGGTAACGCGCGGGCGCAGCAGGCGCTGCTTGATTTTGCTTTCCGGGTATTCTTTTTTCAGCGCCGCTTCGGTGGTGTAGCGAATCAGCCCGCGCGGGTAGCTCATTTTATCCATGATTTCATCGCAAGCGTCGATACAGGCGGCGCAGCCGATGCATTCGTATTGCAGGCCGTCGCGGATATCAATGCCCACCGGGCACACTTGCACACACATGGTGCAGTTGATGCAGTCGCCCAGCCCCGCTTCTTCGCTGCTGAGGTTTTTCTTGCGCGCGCCGCGCGGCTCGCCGCGTTCTTCGTCGTAAGAAATAATCAGCGTGTCGTTGTCGAACATGGCGCTTTGGAAGCGTGCATACGGGCACATGTATTTACACACTTGCTCACGCATAATGTGCGCCATAAAGAAGGTGGCAAAGCCGTAAAACGCCGCCGCAAACAGCGCGCCGCCGGAAACGGTGAAGTTGAAAAATGCGGGCACCAGCTCGCGAATGGGGGTAAACCAACCGGCAAAGGTAATGCCTGTCCACGCGCACACCACAAAAATCAGCAGGTATTTGGTGAATTTAATGCGGATTTTGCGGGCGTTCCACGGCTCTTTATCCAGCTTGAGCCGTTTGTTGCGGTCGCCCTCCACCAAGTGGTCTATCCACAGCATCACTTCGGTGTACACGGTTTGCGGGCAGGCATAGCCGCACCACAAGCGCCCGGCAATGGTGGTCCACCAAAACAGGCCGAAGGCGCTGAGCAGCAACAGGCCGGTAAGGTAAATCAAATCGCCCGGCACCAAGGTGATGCCGAAAATATAAAAATGACGCCCCGGAATATCAAACAACACCGCTTGGCGGCCGCTCCAAGTCAGCCACGGAATCACATAAAATACCAATTGGGTGGCCAAAATGGCGAGAATGCGCCAGTTGGCAAAGCGGCCTTTGGCCAGCTTGGGGTGGATGCGTTTACTGCCCTGATAGAGGTTGACCACCTGTTCTTTGGGTTGCTGTGCCATGTGTTCCTCACATAATGTTTATTTATTTTTGCTTTTGCTATTATCAAACCGGATTAAGGCTGCCTGAAAGCCGGATAAACGCTGCATTCTACCCGCAATCGCTTCATCAAAACTTGATGTGCATCGAAAAACAACACATCATCCGCCGCCGCAATATTGTGTTTTTTGCAGCGGCAACACCGCCAAATCCGCCGCCATTATACGCCCGATTGCCTGCGGTATCCGCTTGCTGCGGCATCTTGTCACAGACGCCCAAATACGCCGCTGCCAACCACGTTATTTTGCAGCGCACAATCCGCTGTTTTTTCCGCCACGGCAGGCGTACACTATGCGTCTCTTTTTCCTCGCGTGCACCCATCATGCAAAAAAAACACGCCACCGCCGCCATGACCTTGGCCGCTTTGGGCATTGTTTACGGCGACATCGGCACCAGCCCCTTGTATGCGCTGAAAGAAAGCTTTGCCGCCTCGCATATTAACGTGGTGCAAAGCAATGTATTCGGCTTTGTGTCGCTGATTATCTGGTCGCTGCTGCTGATTGTAACGCTCAAATACGTGGTGTTTATTCTGCGTGCCGACAACAAAGGCGAAGGCGGGGTGGTGATTTTGATGCAGCAGGCCTTGCAATACCTGCAAGGCAAGCCCGCTTGGCTGGTGATGATGATGGGCCTTATCGGCACATCGCTGTTTTATGGCGATGCCATTATCACCCCGGCGATTTCGGTGTTATCGGCTGCTGAAGGGCTCACCGTAATCCATCCGCGCTTTGCCTCTTGGGTGATGCCCTTGGCGCTGGCGATTTTGCTGGGGCTGTTTTGGATTCAGCGCCACGGCACCCAGAAAATCGGCGCTCTGTTCGGCCCGGTGATGTTGGTGTGGTTTTCGGTATTGGCCTTAATCGGTGTTTACCAAATTGCACAATATCCGCCAATTTTGCAGGCGGTAAACCCTTATTACGGCCTGCATTTTGCCACTCACCACGGCTGGGGCGGCTTTATCGGCTTGGGCGCGGTGGTGCTGGCGGTCACCGGCGCCGAAGCGCTGTATGCCGATATGGGGCATTTCGGCCGCCGTCCGATTCAAATCGCCTGGGTGAGCATGGTGTTGCCCAGCTTGGCGCTGAACTACATCGGCCAAGGTGCTTTGCTGCTGCGCCAGCCCGAAGCCATCAGCAATCCGTTTTTCCTCAGTGTGCCGCAATGGGGGCTGATTCCGTTGATTCTGCTGGCCACGGTGGCCACCATTATTGCCAGCCAAGCGGTGATTTCCGGCGCTTATTCGCTCACCCGCCAAGCCATTCAACTGGGCTTTGCGCCGCGCATGAGCATTATCCACACCAGCAAAGACGAAATGGGGCAGATTTACATGCCCACGGTAAACTGGATGCTGCTGGTGGCGGTGGTGCTGGTGGTTATCGGCTTTCACGACTCCGGCCACTTGGCCGCGGCCTACGGCATTGCCGTTACCGGTACCATGGTGATGACCTCCATCATGTTCTGTATTGTGATGATTAATAAATGGCATTGGCCTAAATGGCTGGCGTTCGGGCTTACCGGGCTGTTTTTGTGTTTTGACTTGGTGTTTTTCAGCTCAAACCTGCTCAAACTCACCCACGGCGGCTGGCTGCCGGTGTTGGTGGCCACGGTGTTGGTGTTGGTGTTCAGCACCTGGCGCTATGGTCGCCGCCTGCTTAATCGGCAACAGCAAGACGACGGCTTCACGCTGGACGAATTTCTGCATAATCTGGAAGAATATCCGCCGCAAACCGTGTCCGGCAATGCCGTGTATATGGTGAGCGATTCGTTTAGCATTCCGCGCGCGCTGCTGCACAACCTCAAACACAATAAGGTATTGCACGAACACAATATTATGCTTACCGTGCAAACCAAAGATGTGCCGCATGTGCCTGCGCACGAGCGGCTGGCCATTAAGCAGCTCAGCCCCGGCTTCACCCGCATGATTGCCAACTACGGCTTTCAGGAAACGCCCAACATCATGCACATCATGGCTTTGGCGCGCAAACACGGCACCGATTTGGAGCTGATGGACACCTCGTTTTTCCTGTCGCGCGACAGCATCACCGTGGCCGACAAAACCGCCCCGCAACACATGAGCCGCCTGCGTACCCGCTTTTTCAAGTGGCTGTATAAAAACAGCACCCCGCCCACCGATTACTACCGCATTCCGGGCAATCGCGTGGTGGAGCTGGGTTCGCAAGTGTCTTTATAATGAGCGGAAATTTTTCAGGCAGCCTTTGTATAAGCACACCGCATTTCAGTTAACAAAAGAGCCGCCACATAGGATGCGCCTTGGCGCATCCTATGTATTCACTTTTAATTGAACTGAAGTTATGCACTCTTAATGAAAGATGAAAGTGCCGCAATTTACAAACTATTTTGTTCAGGCTGCCTGAAACGAAAAATCCGTGCAGCCCTCCCCTTGGCGCAGCCGAACGGAACGTGGTTTTGGCGGAGAAAAGGGCGCTCCGGAGCGAAGCGACTAGCGCCCGCCGCCAAAAGCATGTGCAGTGAGGGAAGTTTGGCGTAAGCCAAACCTGCAACCGGGGTCGCCTTTCTTTTGCTTACTTTGCTTTGGCGAAGCAAAGAAAAGTAAGTGGCCGCGCGGCCATGAAGCGCAAAGTAAAACGATAAAACGATAAGAAAAGAATACAAAAGCACAACCTATTTTTTTAAAATACCTCGTTTCATTTCACTGCTTGCCAAGGCAGTCTTGGCAAGTGAGTTCGTAGCTTCAATTATTTAAATAAACTGAATTGAATGGCATTAAACCTTTTCAGGCTGCCTGACATTAACCCAACCGCAAGGACATCCAATGACCCAAACCATCAAAGTCGGCATTGTCGGCGCCACCGGTTACACCGGCGTGGAATTGCTGCGCCTGCTGGCACAACATCCGCAAGTGCAAGTGGCCGCCGTCACCAGCCGTGGCGAAGCCGGGATGGCGCTGGCCGATTATTTTCCCAGCCTGCGCGGCATCTATCCGGATCTGTATTTCCAAACGCCCGATCAAGCCGATTTGGCCGCCTGCGACGTGGTGTTTTTTGCCACCCCCAACGGCGTGGCCATGCAAGAAGCTCCGGCCTTGCTGGCCGCGGGGGTAAAAGTAGTCGACCTTTCCGCCGACTACCGCATTCAAGACATCGCCACTTGGCAGCAATGGTATGGCATGACGCACGCCAGCCCCGAGTGGGTAGCCCGCGCCGTGTACGGCTTAAGCGAATTGAACCGCAGCGCCATCGCCCAAGCGCAATTGGTGGCCAACCCCGGCTGCTATCCCACTTGCGTATCGCTGCCCTTGGTGCCGCTATTGCAGCAAGGCTGCCTGAAAAGCGGCGCGCCGTTGATTGCCGACTGTAAATCCGGCGTATCCGGTGCCGGGCGCAAAGCCAGCGTGGGCACCTTGTTTGCCGAAGCGGGCGACAATTTCAAAGCCTACGGCGTGGGCGGCCACCGCCACCTGCCCGAAATCCGCCAAACCATCAACACCCTGCAAAGCGGGGTGGCCGACGGCTTGGTGTTTGTGCCCCACCTCACCCCCTTGATTCGCGGCATGCATGCCACCATCTACCTGCACACGGAAGCCGGAGTTAACCCGCACGCCTTGTTGGCCGAGCATTATCACAACAGCCCCTTTGTTGATATCTTGCCCGCGGGCAGTACACCGGAAACCCGCTCAGTGCGCGGTGCCAATACTTGCCGCATCAGCGTGCAGCAAGCGCCGCAAAGCGAGGTGTGGATTATTTTGTCGGTAATCGACAATTTGGTGAAAGGCGCGGCCGGACAAGCGGTGCAGAACATGAATATTATGTTCGGCATAGATGAAAGCGCGGGCTTGAACATCACCCCGCTGCTGCCGTAAACCTTTTCAGGCAGCCTAGGCGTACAAAACCGCCTTGCCAACAAACCCTTGGCCATCCAAGTAAACGCTGCCTGAAAAATTGACCTTTGCCGCCCCTTGGCGCAAAATAGCCCCAACACACACCGTTTGAATAGAACAAAGGAAATCCCATGTCCGAAACCGCCCTCGAAAGCCCGATTGTGTTCACCGAAAGCTGCTGCGTAAAGGTGAAAGACCTGATTGCCGAAGAAAACAACCCCGACCTGAAACTGCGCGTGTTTGTGAACGGCGGCGGCTGCTCCGGCTTCCAATACGGCTTTACCTTCGACGAAATCGTGAATGACGACGACTTTCAAATCGAAAAAGACGGCCTCACCTTTTTGGTAGACCCGATGAGCTACCAATACCTGCTGGGTGCCGAAATCGACTACACCGAAAGCCTGCACGGCTCGCAATTTGTGATTCGCAACCCCAACGCCACCACCACCTGCGGCTGCGGCTCTTCATTTTCGGTATAACACCGCCAATATTTTAGCTGCGCCAAACCATAAAAAGGCTGCCTGAAACTTTCAGGCAGCCTTTATTAACGTTGTTTATCTTGCTGCAATCAAATATCGCCTTGCGCCTTGATGCGGTTTTGTGCCGATTCCAATTTATTCAATGCCGACAAATAGGCTTTGGCGCTGGCCACCAGAATATCGGTATCGGCGCCCTGCCCGCTCACAATCCGGCCTTGGCGTGCCAGCCGCACAGTCACTTCGCCTTGGCTTTCGGTGCCGGCGGTGATGGCGTTCACGGAATAGAGCTGCAATTCGGCTTGGCTACCCACCACATTTTCAATTGATTTAAATACCGCATCCACGGGGCCGGAGCCTTGGCTTTCGGCGCGTTGCTCTTGGCCGTCGATGCCGAACACGATTTCGGCCTGCGGCGCTTCGCCGGTTTCGCTGTGGATTTTCAGCGACACATATTTATACCGCTCTTGCGCCAAACTAATCATTTCGTCGGACACCAAGGCGTGCAGGTCTTCGTCGAAAATTTCGCGTTTTTTATCGGCCAGCTCTT
>RRZT011511678.1_pt1 | contig 12779 bp, 12 predicted proteins | sample 2165551 | NCBI WGS metagenome assembly RRZT01 (sample SAMN10456910, study PRJNA506462) | wastewater metagenome | biome: wastewater; feature: sludge; material: wastewater sludge; isolation source: wastewater sludge with Escherichia coli K12::gfp cells carrying plasmid... | place: USA: Moscow, Idaho... | reverse complement strand
TTACTTGTAGTATCAGTAGTCGCAGTTGTATCAGTTTTAGTGGCAGTTGTATCTGTTGCAGTTGTGTCAGTTGTGTCAGTTGTTGCAGCTGTTGTATCTTCAGATTTAACAGCACCTGGAAGTGGTAAATCAACTCCACCTTTTTCATCTTGTAAATATACAGATTTATGAATTGAAGGGTCTTTAGGACTGTCTGGAATTTTAACAGTTGCTTCATCCGTTACAACTTCTGGTTTACCAGGCTGTTTTGGATTGTCAGTTGTACCATTTGCAACGTTTTTCATTACTTGTCCATCTTTAGCTCCATTTTCTACAACAGTAGTAATATGGAATAAGACGCGGTTTTGTGTTCCTGTTTTACCAAGGAAGAAGTAATCTTTTGGATTAGTTGGAACCCATTTATAAGTTTTACCTGAAATTGAGCCTTTACCTTTATCAGTAATCTCATCTCCAACAGTACCGTCGTTATTTACAGCGAAAACAGTAACAGCAAATTTAGAGTTAGGGTTAAATTTCAATCCTACAGGAAGTGTATCCGTAAAGTCTGTCATTAATCCTTTATTACCTGGAGTATAAACAATATCAAATGTTACTGTATCACCAGGGTTTACTGTTTTATCTTTTACCAATTTGTTGCCGTTAACAGCAACGACAGTGGTCATTTGTGTCTTTGCATCAATTAAAGAATCTGCTTTAGTATCGCCTTCTTTTACTGAAGTTGTATCGTCAGCGTGTGCTGTGATTACATTGACAACTGGAAGTGCGGCAGGTCCAACAGTTCCCGCAAGCATAGCAATAGCGAGTGTTTGTTTAATTTTTGTCTTCATTATTAAATTCTCCTTAACTTTAACAGATTAAATTCTGTTTTGTATTATTATTTATAATAATCATTCTTCTTTAATTGTAGCACAAAATAATAAAAAATAAATATTAAATTACAATAAAATATTTATTTTTTTTATTATTAGAAATATCTCTTCATTAAAACAAGTGAAATCAAAGAAACAACAAAAATACTGATACTAGCTATAAACACTTTGTTCACCAATTGCTTATCTTGTGATAGCATTTCGTAAAATAAACCTTTAATGCCTTTATTATCACTAGAAATACTTCCTGATTTAGAATAAGACACAACTTTTCCATTTTCAACAGATAACGTTGGTGTTTCTACTCCATTTGATGTAGTGCTATCTGTGGTCACGGTCTTAGTTGGGATTGGTTCTTCTTTTACTTGAACACCACGGATAATTATTCTATTCCAAGAATGCAGATAATCAGGTGGCAACTCATAACACGTATATAATGTTAAAGTTCTGCCATAAGTGAATGTTTTTGTTTTATCTTTATTATTATTAGCATACGTATCAGTTGGCACTAACGACACATCGCCTGAAACTTTTTCAGTTATATTACCATATTTCTTAATTGTATCAGACATATTTCTACTATTCCAGTCTGTTTCGGTATACGGCATACTATCATCACGATAAACTATGTCATAGTTTGTAAGTTTATATGTGTAAAGTTTAGTATCATCTGTTATGTATGCATAATTGCCTATAATTGCACTACCAGTCGATTGTAATTTACTAAACCCTTGTCCATAATTCCAATCACCATAATTGTGTGCCGCCAAACCGTAGTTTCCTATTTTATCTGGAGACTGATTTGGATTTATTGTGCCAGCACCATAACTTAGAACTCGGTCTGATGTTCCCTCAAATATCTGTCTTTCTAAGCCTATGACAGGGATTGTAAGCCACCCATTTAGGTATAGTGGTTGTTTTGTATTAGACTGTGCTTTCTTAATCTGAGAGGCAGATGAGAGGCTTGTAGACGGTCCGTACTCTGCACCTGTCTTTGAGCCTTTGTGTATTTTTGCACCTTTCAATCCTGTATCTAATGAAGAGAACGTTGCAACTGGATTACCGTATATCCAATATGCAGAGCACCCTGCAATAATAAAAGAGAGAAAAGCTATTAATGCCATAAAGACTTTAGAAAATCTTTTCATTTAATTCCTCCAAAAAAAGAAGAGATGAAAATCAATCATCCCCTCTTATAAACTTAGACTTCGCTAAAAACAAATGGTTTAAAGTTAAATCCTTCAGATTCACTTCCAAATGCCAACACTACTTCTAATTCTTCGATAGGAACAGTGATTTCTTGCAAAGTCAACTTCTTGATTTTTTCAGCCTTGTTAAAGAACTCTTTAACTGGGTCTAAATTCTGTGAACTCTCATCATATCCAAGGACAATCATAGGTTTCATACTTCCGTCATCTTTTGGAACTGAAATAATATAAGGTGCATTAAATTTATTATCCAACGCAAGTCTTACATTATCACCAATTTCATCTGCGGTGAAGTCTTTCATTTGAGCAATTAACTCAGTCTCAGTGATTGTTGGGTCTTTGTATTTAATAGCTTCAATTACTAAAGATTCATTAACAAGTTTAATGTTATCAGGAGACTTATCTTCTGTAAGTGCACCGTAATATAATTCTTTAGCATTATCAAGTAAACCCTTCGCGTCATTTTCTGTTTGAATGTCTTTTAATTTTAAAATCAAGTCTATTTCCTCGCTTTATATGTTTATATAATATATTATAACACAAATTTTTATTTGTGTAAAGTAAATCATTTATCTGAATTTGTTCTATCAAGCACTTTTTTCACTAAATCATTGTTTTTCTTAATATAAGAATTACGTTTTTGAAGTGCAAATGGATTTGTGCTCTTAATCTTGGACAACTTAGATTGTGACGTATTCACTAATTGACTTAGTTTTTCAACATCAGACGCTGTAAGTTTTTCTTTTTTAAGAATAGATGCAACTTCATCTTGTTGCTTATCAACAACGGTTGTTGTAGTTTTAATTGAGTTTTCACCGTGGAGTTTATATCCATATAATCCACCGCCTAGAACACCACCAAGGGCTAAAAGGACACTAAGGTAAAGCAAGATATTTTTAATAATACCACCACCCTTTTTCTCACCATTTTTAACTTTAGGTGTTTTAGGTTTCTTCTCTTTTTTAACCCGTTTATTTTTCTTAGTTTTAGTAAGACTTGGCTCTTCACCAATATCATCAAACTCATCACCTTCTGCAGTTCCAGCTTCATCATAAACAGACCCAAAGAAGTCTAAATCTACAACTTTCCCTGTTTCTGTTTCTAAATCAAAATCAGTTTTATTACTTTCTTCATCAATTACAGATGGTGTTGGTTTTGTATCACTGTTTTCAGAAGTTGTGATTTCTGGTTCTGGGTAAGTTTCCTCAATTATAATTGGCACACGTACTGATACATCTTCAGGAATGAAATATTTATCAGTAATTGGAGTTATTAAAATATCTCCATCAACTTCAGAAATATCAACGTCACTATCAATACCATATACTGAAATATCTGATGTATCTAAAGTGTGATATTTAGGTAATGATAAACGTACGCTATTAACATACTCGTTTGAACTAAGGTTATATTCGATATATCCATCGTGTTCATTGAACTTAGACATAAGCACGTCATTCTTAATCTGTTTTAAAGAAAATAGAAATGTTGAAATAACACGCCCACAATACTCAACTGGAATCTCGATATTTTTAATCTCTGCACTTGTTTTAGGAACAAATCCTTTATCGAACAATCCTTTACCAATGACTAAATCATCAATAAGACTGTTGTCATATTCATCAAGTACAATAATTCCAGTTTGAGTAATAATATCACCTCTAGTAATTGGAGTACCAAAGATACGCTCAAGTTTAATATCATAAGGACTTTTTTGTTTAATCTGTGTCATCATATACCCCCATTATTTGTTGATTTGATAAGCTTTTCCAATTCACTAAATTCATATTTTCCTGGATTTTGAGGAGTAGATTCAGATAAAAGGCTCTTAATAACAGAATCTTGGTGTGTTGCAGCAAGGTCTTCTACCTCTACAACTTCTAAAGTTTCATCCTTAATATTATGAACTTTCTTAGGCTCGTCCTTAGCTGGTTGTTGTGGTTTAGCTTTTTGTTCTACAAAAGGTTTTTCAACTGTCTTTTCTGCTTGTGGTTTAGTTGCAGTAGTCGTCTTTGTTTTCTCAAAGAATGAATTTACAGACAATGCAATATCATTTAATTTTTCAACAGATACTTCACGTAGTGTGTTAGCTTCTTTAATCTCAGCATTAATAGCTTCTAATTTTAAATTAGCTTCTAATAGAATTTTCTCAGCTTTGGCTGTGGCATCAGAGACAATCTTTTCTGAATCAGCAGTAGCTTTCTCAATTGATTCTAAATATGTACGTGACGCTTCTGAAGTAGCTTTAGAAATAATTGTATCAGATTCTGATGTAGCAGTTTTTACAATACTTTCAGCTTCTGATTTTGCATTAGAGATAATCTCTTCTTTTGTTGAAACAGCACTGATAATAGCATCAGATACGATTTCTTTTTCTAATTCTTCTTTAATTTTAGTAGAATCATATTCAAGTTCAGATACTTGTTTTGACAGCTCTTCTTTTTCAGAAATAGCAGAATTTAATTCTAATTCTAGTCCAGAAATTTGCCCATCTTTTAAATTAATAGTTTCAGTAGCGCTTGACATTGCAGTTTGATATTTTGCAAGGTCTTCTTTCATATTTTCATTTTCTTCTTTTTGTTGTTTCAAAAGAAGTGACGTGTCCTGAAGTGAATTGCGTAGTCTAGCGACCAATTCCATTTCTTCTGGATTTACTTGAACTTTTTCGCTGTTATTTTCAATTGACATCCTATGACCTCTCATTTATATATTTTTCGTTCTATGTTTATTTTAGCACAAAAAATAATTTTTGTAAATAGATATTCCTTTTTATCTAATTTTAAATTCAGTAAAAAATATAAATTATACGTTGACAACATTCACTTTAAATGTTATACTATATATATAGTTAAACAAGAGGTATTACAACAATTATAATTTTACAAATTATCTTCTTTCGGTTGTAATGTTGGATATATTTTTATTCAAAGGACAGCAGAGTTCTCCTAAAAGACGTAATCACCTGTAATTGAAAAATTATCGCATAACACGTAATTGTTATAAAAACTTAATTCCCCTGGTTGGCGTTTCCAGGAATTGCCCCTTACAAGCAATTTAGGAAAATTAAAAAGAGCTTAATTGCTCTTTTTTTTATTTTATAACTATTCTATTTAAAGATTTAAGAGTTAGGGCATTTTTATCAATCAGGTTTTGGATTTCTTTGCCAATTTCAGAGGAAGTTTCATAATCAGTTAGTTTATCAAATTCTTTTTTATATAAAGCTCCCATCTTAATGACCTCATTTTTATAGTTTTCTAAAGTAGAAATTGTCTCTTTATTATCTTTTGAGATAAAAAATGAAACATTTTGATGTAAACGGAAAATTGACATTTTGTCAACTAAGAAAATGTAAAATGCTTGTGATATTTCAATGTTATATTTAACAATAGACAATTTTACTAATTTAGTAACGTCTTTATCAAATAAGACACTATTTTTAAAATTAAAATCACTGATATTGTTATTATTAACAACAACTAAACCTTCATTTTCAAAAGAAATAAGTTCATTTGCCTTATTATATAGATTCTTAAATGCGCTACTTGTTAATATGCCTGACGCAGCGTATCTGTAATATGAAGAGACATTCTCATTGGCAATGGTTTTTGCTATAGAAGAAATGATTTTAAAGTTATTCTTCTTATATGAAATCTGGAGCCCCAAAAATAACAGGGATTTGAACATATACTGTTGTTTTTCTTTATTTCTAAGTCTAAGAGTACCATTAATAGTAGAAAGTGAAAATTTATCAACATTTTTAATACCGAATATGGTATCATTTAACTCATCTAAGAATTTATCTTCATCTAAGAAAGCAATAATGTATATTTTACTTAAAACATCTGTTTGAAAAACCTTAAACTTTTTAAGAGAATCATTATTAATGTATTTTTTTGAAATAGCTGTTTCAATAAAATTATTAACATTGTAAAATGATTGGTATCTATTTCTACCTGAGCAAAAGTCGTTCATTTTTGAAAGTATAAATTTAAAAATATATTCAGATATAGTATCATCAGAAAAGGACGAGATTTCCCAATCACAATTAACAAATCTATTATACATTGCACGGTCTCCTGAAGTTTTCAGTACATCGTTAAGGTTTTCTGTGGATTTACGTTCAAATCTTAAAACAAGTGTTTCAAATTGACAATCTGAAGATGTTCTAAAGGCACATCTTCCTATAATTGCAACATCTGAGAATTTATTATCAATATAATCCCAGTATACATACGTTGAGTTTTTTTTGTATACAGCTTTTAATTGGGCAAGCCCATTTTCTGTTGATAGATATGATTGCATATCCCTAATAGAATTTTTAGAATTAGTTTCTGTTTTTAACATAGTTCATTCTTCTTTCTTTTATTTATTTATTTTACACTTTAATTATAGTAAATAATACAAAAAACACATATTAAATCAATATGTGTTTTTGTTAAATTAGATAGGCAAGTTGCTATCTTCTGCTTCAGTTGAAGCTGTTGCACTTTCAAATACTGAAGCTGTTGCCACTACCAAGTCAATGAAGGCTTTTCCATCATATTCGTGGCTTGAAACACGGACAGGAGCACTAATTCGTTTACCTTTTGTCCATAGCTTTTGAAGGGCAAGAGCTTCTGCTTCAGTACGTGTGAATACAGAAAGGTTTGCCGCAAAATTATGATATTGTTCACTTTCAACAATTTCTACATCTAAGCGTTTGTTAATCTCATCAGTAACGCCACTTACATTTGCAAATGTACGAACAACCCAAGATTGTCCTGCCGTTGCAACTTCAGCGTCTTTCCCAATAAAGCCCTGCAAATCAGCTTGGAATTCTTTTCCACGTTTAGTATTATATGCTTCTGTGAATCGTGTTAGTGTTTTAAAATCTGCCATTATAGCACCTCGTTTAATTATTTTATTTTGAGACAATATCAGTCTCTTTGCGACATCTTTTCAATCGCTTTATATATATAGTATAGCACAGTTTTTATTTTATGTCAATAATATAATTAACTTTTCTTTTTATTTTAAAGAGTCGAAAAGTGTATCCCAGTTCAAATCTGACCCATCTGCTGTTGTTTTAGAAGAATTGGATAAGTGTGACGTTTTAGACTCTAACTTGTCATTTTTCTTAACTGAATATAGACCATAAACAGATAAGTTCCCTGATGAATCTTCAATTACGTACATAATTTGTTCTCCATCTAATTCAGATTTAATGTGTACGGAATAGACAGAATTTGTCTTGCTATTTGAATAAAAGGCTTCAGATAGTTTATCGGACTCTTCAAATTCTTTTTTAGACGTGTTGAATACAGAAACCTTTTCTTTAGAATTTAATAATTCGGATTTAGAATATTGACGTGTCTCAATAAACTGAGTTCCTCCTTGACCATTTCTAGAAATTGAACTGTTGTTATCAATATATATTTGTGATTGAGCATCTGATGTCATTTGTGAGACAATGAGTGCTCCTGATGTTGGATTAGAAATGTTATTCTTAAATTCCTTTGCAAATGAAACTGAAATAGCCTTTACGTTATCTATTGGAATTTGCTTAATTAAATCTAAGTATTTCTCATACTTCTGTAGGTCTAGACCAATTGATGCTGTTATTAAATTAGGATTAGATGTGAAGTTGTAATTTGTCTTGTTCCGTGTCCACAATGCTGCTGCTTGATTAATGTCAGAATATTGACCTGATTGTAATAATGCAATTAGATTTCGTTGAAAAACATTGCCATTACCGTCAACAAATTCTTTATTACCTTTAGTTGTAATTTGAGGTACATTAAGTAGGAAGAGATTATCAAACCCCTTTGTCTCAACATCATTTTTACTGGTTTTGGTAATTACACTCTTCCAATCCCAAGCATCAATATTATTAACATTGTTATCTTTATCAGATACAACTTTTACTTTTTCTGATTGAGCAACAGGTTTGGTATTCTCATAATGTTTATAGAACATAAAGCAGCCTGCACCAGAAATAGCAAGAAAAGATACGGAAGATAATATGATTATCTTCTTTTTAGAAAGTTTAAAACGTTTCATTCTAGTCCCCCAATGTGTATTCTGGAAGTTGATAACGTTCTCTAAAAACCTCATAGGTATCTTTAAATGAAAGATTTCTATTAGAGATTTCATACATAACGTCATCTATATCTTCTACTGCTATTTCAATAGTATTTGGCATTGCCTTGTGGGTTGGCTTAATTTTGCCAGTTAAAGTTTTCTTTGTTTTCAATAGTGTCCAAATGCGGACATTATTCTCTGCCACAAAGTTTGGTATAGCAACCCAGGTGTTGTCTGCATTTGATAAAACCCACATTTTTAATTCTTGGTCGTATACAAACAGTATATTGTTAATTTCACGAATATATCCATTCGATACCAGTATTTTAAAGTTCTTTGCTGAATTTGTTTTAGCTAAGAATAAATCATTTGGTTTTGTTTTTACGTTTGACATATAATAATATCCTCCATTTTAACTTCTATATAGATTATAGCACAAATTGCATTATTTGCCAAAAAAATCATTTTATATGTTATAATTAATATGTAAAAAAAATACAACAGAAAGTTGGAGATAATATATGAAACTTAAATTAAAACAAGTAAAAGAAAGTGCTTTGTCTTTTCTTAAAACATACAAAGCAATATATAAAACTGAAAATGGTAAAGAATTGGAATATGAATTTGTTTCACGTCAAGGTAATATTTCAGAACAAACAATGTCTGGAAGAAAAACAGATGCTGTCGTAATCTTACCATTTTCAGAAGATTACAAACGTGTTCTAATGATTAAAGAATTCCGACTTCCTGTAAATGAAACAGTAATTGAGTTCCCAGCAGGATTGATTGATGCTGGTGAAACTGCAGAGGAAGCCGCTATTCGTGAATTGAAAGAAGAAACAGGGTATTCTGTACTTAAAGTAGTACACGTATCTAAACCTTCATACACAAGCTCTGGTCTTACCAATGAGAAAATTCAATACGTTCACGTCATTGTAGATGACTCTGGTGTATCTAAACCTAAACTAGAAGAGACTGAATCTATTGACCTAATCTGGGTTGCAAAAGAAGATGCTATGAAAGTTGCAGAGGGGGATGCTCCAATGGATTCTAAGGCACAAGTGATTTTAAAATCTTTTGCTTCTAAAGATTTACATAAAATCTAATATAAATTTAATATAAAACAAAAAGCACTCTAATAAATAGAGATGCTTTTTTATTATTTAAACAATTCAGTTTTAATTTTACCAACATTTACTTTTCGTTCATCATCAACTTCTGAAACACTATAAGTATAAACACCAGTGTCTCCTAGTCCTTTGTCAGTAATCTCATTTGCTCCAACAATGAAAATGTCACGTGTAGAGAAATCACTTAATTGACCAAGGATTTCCGCAACTCTGATAATTTGAGCTGGCTGTGTTGAGTCTTCAATTACAATAAGGAAATGAGGTTTTGTACCTAGTGGGTAATACCGTTTCCAGGCATTTGTTGCATTAAATATAGTTTGAAGTCCCTCAACAGACTCCTTGAATGAGACATCCTCTGTTCCTGCATTAACAACAAAACCAACAAAATCAATTATTGTGCTTGTGTTTTTTCTGTTTTTAAATGAGGCTTGGAAGTCTGTCTTAACTACTTTATTCCCAATACGTAACTCTTTAAACTGTTTATAATCACGTAATGCTAAAGTCTTAGAGTTATTAAAGGAAATTAATAATTCAGTCTGGATTAGATTTTTCTTAATCAAGCTTGTACCAACCATAAGGTCTGTATAACGCCAATTTGTCATATCTTCTCCAATAATAGAATTGAGATACTGACCTCCAAAATCTAAAGTATAAAAATGTAATACCGTCGGGCTCTTCAAGTCATCTTCAAATCCAAATTCAGACAAGATGAATGAGTTCAAGAACATCTCTTTTACCATTTTACTTAGATATTCATCAGAGACATTTTTGTTTAATGCTCGGCTGATTTGGTCTGCTGTTGCAAATTTAGCAAGACGGAGGAATTTAATGATTAAAACATAGTCATCATTGATACGCCCGTCATTCCACATACGTGCTACCTCAGCCTGTGAAAACTGAAGTAATGAAAATGTTGGATTTGCCCAAACTTGTCTTGAATTATCTGGAATTTCGTTGTATCGTCTCCCAATTGTCTTTGGAATAGCTGTTTCTGTTTTTGCCATATTATATTATCTCCTAGTTATTATTTATTAAATTAGCAACACCTTTTAGATATTCAGTTCTAATCCACTCTTTCATCTCAGGGAGAACTCCGTTAATTGAAACGAAATATGAAAAGTCGTCTTTAAGGTTATCATATGAAATATTACGAATTGTAATATCAACAGGCATACCTACAATTAGAAAGTCGTCAATACCTGGGGATGGATGATGTCGTGAATATGCTGATTTGTATTTTCTGTTCCCTGAGTCATCTTTGGCAATTGCAACTAGAATTGATTCAGCACGGACACTTATAACTTGACCAATGATATTATCTCCCTCTTTGAAATTATTAGCATCATAGGGTTTCATAAAGTCAATATCAGGAAGAGGCAGATATGCCTTTACACGTATCTCTTTTCCGTTTTTCTTGAATCTATCAAATGAAATAGGAACACTATCACCAACAGAAAAGATGTCCTTGAACGCGACAACTCCGTTTTTAGAAAATGACGGTCTTGTTAACACCAAATTCCGAACATTACCGAAACTTAGAATTGCCTGGAAGTCTGAAATTACTTCAACCTTGCCTAAAACAAATTCAGAATTCATTAATTTATCCAATTCTTCTTTGCGCGCTTCCAATTCTTGTTCTTTAATAGAGAAGATAACAATACTCTCGCCAGATTTAGTGCTAACCTTGTCTTTAACACGTACAGTCGTCTTATAGTTGATGTATTTTTTAGTTTTGATAAATCTATTCCTATAAGCAGAAAATTCACTTTCTGGAATCATACCGATAAATGAACCATCTGTATGAACGGATAGATAACGTTCGCCTTTTAGTAAAACTTTAGGAATACTCCTATCAAAAGTATGGATACCATTAGCTAGAACATCAATTTTCTCAAATTGAGATAGAGACTCAATGGTACTCAAGCTAAGTTTTGTTAAATCTTTCACATTACTCCCCCATTTTCATATCGTTAATTAATTGTTCAAAACTTGTAAATTCTGTGTTTTCCACAGAGTTATCCACATCTTTAATAGTTTCCAGTTTTGGGATATCTGTTTCAGTAACTGGTATACCGCGTGGAGCTCGTGGTGATTTCTTTTTAAGTAAATCACTATCATTCATAACTGCACGTTTAGCTCCGCCAAGTTCTTTATTAGTATCAGCAGCGAATCCCTCACCAATTTCGAGAACTGTGAATTCTTCCTTTTCTGTTTCTTTTTTAGCAACAGGTTTTGGCTTTTTCTTATTTGGAGTCTTAGGTTTATTCTGAGTTTCCTTAGGTGCAGCGCCTAAATCATCAAGAGAAATGATTTCAATTTCATCTTTAACTTCTGGTTTAACCTCTGGTTTAACTACAGGTTTGACAACTTCTGGTTTAACTTCAGGTTTTTTATCAATTTCTTTTTTTGGTTTAGTATCCTTTTCTTCCGGTACGGCATCCAGGCTTACAATCTCAATTTCTTCTGTTGGTTTAGACGTAGGTTTTGGTTCAACACTTTCTGTTTTTGGTTTAGCCTTAGCCTTAGCTTTAGGTTTTGGCTTAGGTTTTGGCTTAGGTTTTGGTTTAACATCAGTGTCTTTGCTGTCAATGCTTGTTTCTGGTTCAGAGTCTAAGATTTCTTTTTTAATTTCATCGTCAAGCCCAATACGTGTATTTAGCTTTTTAACGGGTTCAATGATTGTTGTCTCTCCAATTTGTGAAGGATTATACTTTTGAAGAACTCGTTCAAAATCAGTTAATTCTCTATTCTCTGGGTCAATGAATTCACTGTTGTTTTTAACTTCACCAAGAACAATTGCAAAAAGCTTATTAATGTTAATTGGGTCACCAACATATTCCATACTGTCTGAATTAAAATTAGTTGTAGTTAAAACTCTAACGTATTTTGGAATTGCATCTCTAAATTCAATTTCCAAACCATTTGCCCAAGAAAAATCATTTGTATCTAACAAAATGAAATCACGGGGACGAATTAGATTCAGTTTTACAAGAGGAACAATGCTGTGTGAGAATACAGTATTCAGGCTAACTGCATCACGTGCAGAAAATTGTTTGTTAAGATTTTCTGTTGGGTCTAATATAAATAATGTCATATTTTTCTCCTTATTTTTAAAAATAAATTTACTTTTCTTATTTAATTCTAGCACAAAAAAAACAAATATAAAAGATTTTTGTTATCATTTTATCTGCACGTTATTATAGATATCTATTCTTGAATTATCAGAATTATTTGAATTGTTAGAATAATAAGAATACTCTAAGATTAAATTAAAAGAATATTAAGTTTGTGAAATAATTCACAATAAGTCCTTGTAAAGGAAAACAGAACCCAACAAAAGACGAGCCTGCAAATCCTACTAAGACGTGGGAATACCCTTGTGCGTGTCTGGGATAGGTACACTACTCTAGGGCTAAAAAATTCCCTATTTCAGAAAACGTTGGCTCAACCGTGGGCTTTGTCACACAACCCTACCGTTATCACGTTTGTAGCACTTGCTATTTCCCTAATAT
>RRZT010594905.1_pt1 | contig 12781 bp, 8 predicted proteins | sample 2165551 | NCBI WGS metagenome assembly RRZT01 (sample SAMN10456910, study PRJNA506462) | wastewater metagenome | biome: wastewater; feature: sludge; material: wastewater sludge; isolation source: wastewater sludge with Escherichia coli K12::gfp cells carrying plasmid... | place: USA: Moscow, Idaho ... | reverse complement strand
TTTTAGCAGAATATCTTTTTCTCAATCTTTTATTTGATTCCAAATGATAGAATAAAAGACCCAAAAAGATATTAATGCATGTAAGAACTATATATATAGTTTTTTTGTCTGATGTTATATATTTATTAGACAATATTCTCCTTATTAGCCAGATAACAACAAGGATGTAGATAGCGAAGAAAAAGATGGCACTGCCTATCTCAAATAATGAATATTTTTCCATGATTACATATTTTATGTTATTTGCTATAAATAGCTAGTAATATTTATGGTGCCAGAACTACTACCTCCGATAAAGCTTTAAGGCAATTATTATAAGTATTTTTCTGCTGCTCGTATTTCCTGAAGGTGTTTTCCGTTAAGAGCGTCCCTTAATATTGTTGCAGAATCGACTAAATACGCTTTTATATTGCCTATTAAGATTACAATTTTAAGTATAAATATACAAAAAATATAAACCATTTTGTTTTATTAAATTATTTTTTTGCCGATCTATTTTAGAAACCGACAATCTGCAGACTTTATTTTGTATGCAAAAAGATATAGACGTAAGATATCTTTTATCTCTATTTGAAGTAACTTTACCGACAAGTAAGAATTGCAATGTATGAATATATCTGATGTACAACAATATATTTCGGAACACCAGTTACTCCAAGAAGGAGCTAAAGTAATAGTCGGGGTGAGTGGCGGTGCCGATTCGGTCGCTTTATTAGATATATTACACTCTCTGAAATATGAATGTATAGTTGCTCATTGTAACTTTCATTTGCGAGGAGAGGAATCGAACAGGGATGCCTTTTTCGTGGAAGAATTATGCGAAAAACATAAGTTTAAATATGAGCGAATAGACTTTGATACGGAAGCTTATGCCGAAATTCATTCCATCTCTATCGAAATGGCCGCCAGAGACCTCCGTTACGATTGGTTCGAGCAGTTACGGGTTATCCATTTGGCTGACAGGATAGCTGTTGCCCATCATAGAGATGACTCGGTAGAAACAATTCTTCTCAACCTGATTCGTGGCACGGGGATTCGCGGTTTAACGGGTATCGCACCGCAAAACGGGTATGTTGTCAGGCCTTTGCTGTCAGTGAGCCGTCAGGAAATATTAGATTACTTAAAAGACAGGAAGCTGTCTTATGTGGAAGATAGTACAAACAGTGAGGATTTATATACACGGAATAAGATTCGTCTGAACATTATTCCATTGCTCGAAACAATTAACCCCTCGGCAAAAGAATCTATTATTCGTACAGCTGAAAATCTAGCACAGGTGGAGACTGTTTACAGGTATTATATCGAACAGGTGAAGGCTGATATCTTTAAAGATAATGCAATAGATATAAGGAAACTAATTCAATATTTAGAGCCGGAAGCGGTATTGTATGAAATTCTTGCTCCTTATAAGTTCAATCCTGCGACGATCAGGCAAATCTTTGAATCTTTGATTAGCCAGCCGGGAAAAATATTTTATTCCGAAACACATAAGCTTGTCAGAGACAGGGAATTATTCATTTTGAAAAAGAGGGATAATATCTCTGTGGAAAGTTTTACTATCCGAGAGGAAGACTCATTTATTGCGTATCCTTTGAAAATGAGTATTGAAGTTATAAAGGAGGGTACACCTTTCGAGATAGAGAAAAATAGCAATATCCTATATGTTGATAAAAAGAAGGTGCAATATCCGTTGACCATTCGCAGGTGGCATCAGGGGGATTGGTTTATACCTTTCGGGATGAAAGGTAAGAAAAAAATCAGCGATTACTTTACCGATCAGAAATATAGTCTCTTTGACAAGGAAGAAGCCTGGCTGTTATGTTCGGGTGATGATATTGTGTGGATTGCGGGCAAACGGTCGGATGATCGCTTCAAAGTAGATAAGTCAACAACCGAGGTCCTTAAAATACAGTTGGTGGAGGATTAATTCGCTTTTTTGCATATTAATAATACTTTTTTCTCATCGGCTAGGGTAGTGGCGAATATAAATATATCTCCACCGTCTTTCAACCCAATTTTTTTTCGTAGTTCCTGAACCGACAGAGGGAAATTTCGGGTTGTTATATTTGCCTGCTTCATATTTTGCAAATATTGTTTCATATCTTTTTTATTCAGGCTGCAAATGTTTTCAATGATAAAGCTACGCCCTTGAAAGTCCGGAATAAAAGAGTCAGAAGTGTACAGATGACTATTTGGATGTATTTTGTTTATATTATAATAGGCTGATAAATACTTATATGCTCCTGCTTTCATTATAGACGTGTTCGGCTCATACAAATATTTTCCTGTTTGAGGTTTGTAGCCTATTGCCGTTTCCTCTTCTTGTTTTTTTGTAAAAGAAAATATGTCTGTCTTTTCCTTCTGTATGTTTACGCAGTGATAAAGGGTTGCGTTGTTTGTTTTTCTCTTTATAAATAACAACTCCTTGCACTCGTTGTTGTGGCTTACTATATGCACATCCGATATGTCAGACAACGATTTTAAAGCAAGGCTGATATCCAGCATCGGAGACAATTTGATCATCGTCAACTTACTTTTTTCGCTTAACAAATCATTCAACTCGAGAATGTTCGGAGTACAATCTTCTATGCTTACCGTTTTTCTTCCGGCCATATCCCGTCGTGCAGGATCGAGATAGATTAAATCGACAGGCGATGTTTCCTGTAAATAGGAGAGGGCATCTGTGTTTTTTACAGTAACATTGTTTAGCCCCAGTTCTTTGAAGTTGTGAACGGCTATTTCGGTCAGTTCCGATTGTTGTTCTACGTATACAGCTTGTTTGAATTTGGTGGCTAAAAAAGCAAAATCAACACCCATTCCTCCGGTTAGGTCTACCATGCTGTCTCCATCTACCAGATCAGCTTTATAACGGGCTGTTTTTTCCGATGAACATTGTTCCAGCGAGAGGTGCTTCGGGTACAGAATGTTTTCGTTGATGTACCAACTGGGAATTTTCTCTTTTGCTATTCTGCGGCCTGTTATCTGACGAATAGCCAATTGTATGTCGATTTCCGCGAATTGTGTCGCACGTAAAGCCAATACACGGATATCATCGTTTTCATGTTCTTTTACGAATTCATTTAACGCGGCGGATATCATTTCTTTTTCTTCAGTTTAATGAAATTGCTTATGGCACTGCCTTTCTTTGTAGAGTCGGGTAATATTGGTTGAATCGTATCTTTTTTCGGAGTTTGCGAACGCTGTGTGCCGAATAAGTCAGACAGGTTGTCAAAGTCCTTTTTGTAAATAATACCTACTCCCTGAGTATTTGCGACTCTTTCTAAATAATAATACTTCTCATTGAAATGGTTATATGCCTTAATCCGCCATGTTCCCGCATTGTTGAGTAGATATTCTACATCTACATCCGTTATCATCGCTTCTCTTTGTATATTTACATCGTTCCTGTAACCAAAATTTCCATTAATCAGCAATCTGTCGTTAAACAAACGGCTGCCAACGGTTAATTCTATTTCTGTATTTGCGTTTTCTATGTTGGTATTACTGTATCTTATGTTTGTACCCAGTTCCCATCTATCATCTATTTGACTTACTATTTTTGTCAATTGATTCGATAATGTAGCGGATGCTAAAACTGCCAAATCGGAAGAGTCTTGTGTATCAGCATTTCCTTCCGGTTTATAGAATCTGGATAACAACAATAAGAAAGTAACCTGCTTGTTTATCATGTCCTCGGTGCTTATCAGATTTTTTACCTGGCGTTCTATTTCGGCATCAGCAGCAGGAAATTTAATATCTAACCCTATATTGGGTTGTTTTAATGGCCCTGTCAGATTCAATATACAATTAACAGGGATAGTCGTTTGCCCACTTTGAGTCGCTAGTTGTTTGTCCAAGTCGTTTAAGCTTGCATTTACCTTATATTCAGCACTTACATCCAGTGTGGCCTGGAATGGGTCTCCTCTGAACTGGACATTGCTTCCGTCTTCTATTGTAAAACGCCTTTCCAAAATACGTTGGAATGTAAAATTGTAACTTCCCCTGTTTATATTATATGTCCCGAAAAGCAGAGGTGCTGATTTTGTATCCCATTGAAACTGTAACGCTCCGCTTCCGGATCCCCTGAGGATATCTCCTCCCACAGGATCCATTACCAGTTCTACTACAGCATCAGGAGTAGCATCGATATAAAAATTCATATTGATAGCCATTTCGGAACTGGTTTTGACCGGGGTAGTTACAGGTGTAACCGTTTTAGGGACAGTATCTGCCGATTGACTCTTATCTTTATATGATATAAATGAATATTCGTTGACAAATTCTTCCATGAAATTCATTCTTACCAGCGTCTTTTTCTCTGTCCTCATGCTGATATTTATGTCTACAGCCCGTTCATCTCCCCCGATAGAGCCTTTTCCACTTCCGAATACTGTTCCGTAGAAAATAGGATTTTGCTCTTTAGTGACATTGTATACAAGGAAATTATTTGCCGACAGGTCTACCTGATATTTGAAGTCGCGGAAAAAGTCGTGAGCAACCTTTCCGCTGGCAATAGCTATATTATTGTGCTGGTCAGAAAGGACAATATCGTTAAAATAGATAAGATCTTTCTTCATGAAGATGGTATCTGTGAATTTATAGGTGGTATTCAACATATTTATGCCGAGACTACCATCTTGGATAAAAGCTTTCCCTTCTACTGTTACATTTGAGAAATTTCCGAATAAATGAACATTCCCTGTTCCACGTCCACTGATATCCTGAAATATAACGTTGGTATATGCGTTTAAGAAACTGACATCAATACTATCCGCATCAAAAAACAGGGATAATCCTTGCTTTATCGGATCGATAGTGCCATTTACCTTTGTGCGTTTATTTTCTTTGCTGACTATCAGCCCGTCTAGTACGACTTTATTTGTCTCTTCGTCTAACTCACTGAATAGCTTTAGGTTTCCAAGATGTGTGCCGTTGAATTTGAGGTCGGTGATTTCTAGTCGTGTGTTAGCATATGGTTTGTTCTCCACTGTCGATACATACAGGCTTCCTGTTGCCAGACCACCAAATTTGAGAACGTCGATGGCTAAAGTCTGAAAGATGTATTCAAGGTTTATATTGGTCAGTTGCGCTTGCAATATATCAGTTGTACTTTTGGGAGAATATTTTCCGTCAATGCTTATTTCCTGACTTCGATCTTCGGTCGCTACATTAAACTTATCTACAGCATAAATCCCATTGTGGATAGAAATATGCGATTTTGCCATTTTCCAAATTGCATTATTTAGTGTAAGTTGGCTTGGTAATACGTCGATATCTATACGCAACGGCTCTTTATTGTTTTTTGAAAAAAGAGTGTTTACAGCAAATTCTCCTCTCGCTTTTTGTTTTCCGTCATTCAACAGAGTAATACGAGTATTTACCTGATTATCTTGTACAGCCGATTTAATGGAAATATCGTTAGTCGCTTTTTTGCCTACTATCATTGCATCTACCCGTGTATTTAGCCGGTCTTCGGTATTTTCGGCTAATACATACCCTCCTTTGATATTCATTCCGGCAGCTTTTACGACAGGCGTAAATAATTCGAATTTGAATTTTCCTCGTGTGTCATTGTAGAATCCTACTACTTTAGCAGGGCTGATCACTGTAACGGGAAGATTAAAAAACTGACTGAGATTTTCTGTATTGTTGATGGTAAAGTCAAGTGTGAAATTATTAGCCACACTTTTTTCGCTTCCTTTTTTCTCCTTATATTCTATTATGGCGGGAAGATAAGGTTGCAGCATCTTTAAAATGCTGTTTGTCATAGTCGAATACGAATATTTACCTTCAATTCTTCCATTGACCAGATCGGATGAAATCTTTAATTTTTGTGTTTGGCTGGAATCAGTGGAGGCTTCAACCAAAAATCTATTCATATTGAATATCTTATCCTCTTTTATTAAGTTGATGGAATCAATTTGCAAATATCCGTTTACATTATCTATGCTTTTGCCCCTAAAGTCAGCATCTACATTAAACGATATGTATGAATGCTGCATATTTCTTGCAATATTCAGGTTTGCGAGCTGTACACTACTAACTTGCGCTTTGAATATGAGTTCGGGTCTTTCTTTGTCAGACAGATCGAACAATCCGCTCACATTTAGCTGGCCATTCGGATCATCTATTTTGATTTCTCCATCCATCCTGAGGCCATCATAATTGGCATTCAGTACGATGTCTTTGTATGTATATCCTTTGTAATCCAGGGTGAAAATACTTCCTTCGGCTTTACCTCTTATGTTCGAATTTTTCGGTTTCTCCAAGTCTACATTAATATTAAGAGAGGTTTTATTAAGGTCATTGTTGTCCAGTAACTTGCCTAAATCGAAATCGGAGGTATACACTTTTCCTTTTACATACGAACTGATTTCATTTTGATTGTTAAATCCAAAAAGTATATCTGTATTTATGACCCCCAAATCCGTATCTAAAGTACCGAATGCCGTAAGCTGTTTCAGGTAGCCCGAAATATCTCCTTCAAATGATACTGTGCCTAACTTTTTCAATTGAGGAGGTAATTTCGTCTTCCCTTTTGAAAAGTTGTTTATGATACTTTCTATTTCTGTATTGCTGATTTCTAATTCGTCTATACTCCCCAGAATATAAGTTTTGTCGGGATGTCTGATATCTTTAATTTCTGAGTTAGAAACCAAATGCATTTTCTTACCATAATTGATAATCAGATCCGATATGGAAAGATTGTCTATCGAACCGTTTATATGCCCTTTAAGAGACAGTTTGTCATCGAAGTTTTTCAGGGCTGGAACCAATGCGGCTATATCCCGTGGTGCTATTTCTGATTTTCCGATAAGGCAGTCCAAAGTTGCATAATCCAATACCCGGGCTGTGTCGTTTGTTGGGGTGAGGTCTATCTCACACTTGCTCAGTTCTATGTCAGATGCCGGCATGCTGAGGCTGAATCCTCTTACAGATGCTTTTTTACCTTGGGTTATCAAACGGAAAAGCAGATTTGTTATCTCCAGTCCACTTTTTTCTTTCATCCCAAATTTCTTCACCTGTATGTTTAGAGAGTCAGGAGTTAAAGATTTGAGAGCAAGTTTAGCTTGCAAATCGGAGATAGCAATATGATTGATATCGAGCCGACCACTATCTTCGATAGCGGGCTTATCTTTTATGTCGTAATAAAGTTTGCCATTGATTATATTGACCGAACTTAGTTTTATGTCGATCTGAGATTTGGGGGTGTCATCTTTCGATTTGAAAGCATCGAAAATATATTGGATATTCAGAGGTGAATTTAAGGAGTCCTTTGACAGTTTGACTTCAAAATCAGAAAGTGAAGCTGATGTTATAACTACCTTTTTTTGCAAAAGGGCAAATAAGTCTATGCTGGCTGAAACCCTATCGGCGATCAAGACTCTATTGTTCGATTGGTCATATAAGTATACGCTATCCAACTCTATCGTATTGAGCGGCTTAAAGTGCAGGCTGCCTATACCCAAATCCGAACCTATTTTTTTCTTTAGATCTTCTACTATGAAGTTCTTTACAGAATTCTGTATGGCAGGTATGTTGATTAGTCCGAACAATAGTATGAGTAATCCTACTAGTATGCTCAGAATCGTTAAAAATATTTTCTTAAACCGTTTTATAGCCCTGTATTTTAATGATACAAAAGTATCAAAAAAAAGGATAAACTATATATTGACTATGTATTATACTTGCCGTATTTCTCAGCTCTTAAGATAATTTATTTAAAATGATATCTTTTTCTTATTTCGACAAGTCAGATTAGCTTTTCTGTAATTGTAAGTTATGCTTGCCGGTTGATTCTGTTTGTCCTAAAATAATAAACTAAAAATCCTGCTCATGGGCAGGATTTTTACAGATATTCGTTACTATTAATTGTTCGTGAATGTTATTCTTCCCATGTATTATTCTTCTTATCCCATTTTTTTACAACAGGAGCGGCTGGAGTATTGTTCATTTCGTGGTTGTATTCTAGTTTTTGAATTCCAACCCAACCTTTTGAACTATTCCATTCATACATGCATTTTTCGAGCATACGACCTTCTGCGTCGTAGTTGTACACAGTTTTACTGATAGGTGCATTCGTTGCTTTATCACAAAATAAAAATTCTTTAACGCAACCTTTTTCTGTGTTTTCTATGTTGCTAAGAACAATAGTTTCAGGAGTGTACGCGTAAGCGCTGATCGATAATAAAATCGCTGAAAAGAACGAAAGTAAAATTTTTGTATTCATAATCGTAATGATTTAATTTTTTTATGGCGCAAAGATAATTGGTATTTTGTGATTAAGTATTCTTTCCGTGACAAAATGATATATTTATATAGTTAATTATAGTTAATTTAATATGTTTGTTTGATTTTATATACTAAATATGGTTGGTTTTTATATCAAAATGATATTTTAAATAAATAGAGATTCCTTTTTTGATTGTAAATTATTTTTAGAAAAGAAAAGAGTAAGAAAAAAAGCTAAAAATCAAGAAAAAAAGCAAAAAAAAGGCTTAAATGACAAAAAATAGGATCTTATATGACCGTAAAACTCTTTTTTATATAAAAAAAAATGATGAAATTTGCATGCCTTTTTGAAGAGGATAACTAATTAATATATAATCGATAAAAACAATGAAAAAAAGTGCGTTACAAATTGCAAGAGCTGCTTACAAACCTAAAATGCCAAAAGCGTTATATGGCTCGGTAAAAGTTGAGATTGGGGCAGTAACACAGTCTGTGGCAGATCAGGAAGAGGTGAAAAAATTATTTCCGCATACATACGGAATGCCTATCCTTAAATTTGTAGAAAGTTCAGAGCATGTGAGTTTGCCTGCTGTCAATGTTGGTGTTATTTTGTCAGGTGGACAAGCTCCCGGCGGGCACAATGTTATTGCGGGTCTTTTTGACGGGATTAAAAATATGAATGTCAGCAGTCGTCTGTTTGGCTTCCTTATGGGACCCGGAGGCTTGGTTGACCATGATTATAAAGAATTGACCGCTGATATTATTGATGAATATCGTAATACAGGGGGATTTGATATTATAGGTTCGGGACGTACAAAACTGGAATCGACAGAACAATTCGATAAAGGACTTGAGATATTAAAGAAACTTGATATAAAAGCTCTTGTTATTATCGGAGGTGACGATTCTAATACAAATGCATGCGTGCTTGCAGAATACTATAAAGAAATAAATGCAGGAGTACAGGTTATCGGTTGTCCAAAAACAATCGACGGTGACTTGAAAAATGAAATGATTGAGACATCTTTTGGTTTCGATACAGCATGTAAAGTTTATGCCGAAGTTATCGGTAACATACAGCGTGACTGTAATTCTGCCCGTAAATATTGGCACTTCATCAAACTAATGGGTCGTTCGGCATCTCATATTGCGCTGGAATGTGCACTTCAGGTTCAACCGAATGTTTGTATAATTTCGGAAGAAGTAGAAGCAAAAGAACTTTCTTTGGACGATGTGGTATCAGAAATAGCAGATGTGGTTGCAAAACGTGCAGAAAACGGAAACAATTTCGGTACAGTGCTTATTCCTGAGGGATTGATCGAATTTATTCCTGCTATGAAAGGGTTGATAGCCGAATTGAATGATTTCTTAGCGCATCACCAACGTGAATTCAACGCAGTTCCGAAGGAGGATCAGCTGGCATACGTTCAAAAGAATCTTTCGGCTAAAAATGCTAAGATATTTGCAAGTCTTCCATCAGGAGTTGCCCGTCAGTTGACATTAGACCGTGACCCTCATGGAAACGTTCAGGTTTCTTTGATCGAGACAGAAAAACTATTGGCTGAAATGGTAGGTAGTAAACTGGAAGAGATGAAGGTTGCCGGAAACTATAAAGGTAAATTTGCTGCGCAAGAGCATTTCTTCGGATACGAAGGACGTTGTGCCACTCCATCAAACTATGACTCTGACTATTGTTATTCTCTCGGCTATACAGCTGCTGCTCTTATTGCTTCGGGAAAAACAGGCTATATGTCTTCTGTTCGCAATACAACAGCTCCGGCTAGTGAGTGGATTGCAGGAGGTGTACCTGTAACGATGATGATGAACATGGAACGCCGTCATGGTAAGATGAAGCCGGTAATTCAGAAGGCTCTGGTAGAGCTGGATGGAGCACCTTTCAAATATTTTGCTGCTAACCGTGCTGCTTGGGCTATAGGTACAGAGTTTATTTATCCGGGACCGATCCAATTCTTCGGGCCGACTGAAGTTTGTGATCAGCCTACAGTTACTCTGAAATTAGAGCAAGGAAGATAAGAGATTTTAATGATTTGTCTCAGATAACCGCTAGAGGTTTCATAAGGCAAATATTATTGATAATTTATGAGATAGTTGTCGGATTAGTCCGGCAACTATTTTTATTTTGTGAGGTCTGTTTTTAATTCGTCCATAACATTACTTTTTAGGTGTAACGCTATTTCAGGACTAGACACAATGATCAAATAAAAAAGGATGCCAATCTGATTAGCATCCTTTCTCTATAATGTAGGAACTGATTATTCAGCTTTTCCTGCGCTACCAAGCACTGCTTCAATTTTGTGCTTGTATAGTTTTTTCATATTGTCACGAGCCGGACCAAGATATTTACGAGGGTCAAACTCAGCAGGTTTTGTAGCGAATACCTCACGTACAGCTGCAGTCAGGGCAAGACGGCTGTCAGAGTCGATATTGATCTTACATACTGCCGATTTTGCTGCTCTGCGAAGTTGCTCTTCAGGAATACCGATAGCATCTTTCAATGCGCCACCATATTTATTGATAGTAGCTACTTCTTCCTGAGGCACAGATGATGCACCGTGAAGAACGATAGGGAATCCAGGAAGTTCTTTTTCTACTTCTTCCAAAATATCGAAACGAAGCGGAGGCGGAACAAGATGGCCGTTTTCATCTTTAGTACATTGCTCCGGAGTAAATTTATTAGCTCCGTGAGAAGTACCGATAGAGATAGCTAACGAGTCGCAACCTGTACGTGTTGCAAAATCCACAACTTCTTCAGGTTGGGTATATGTATGATGTTCAGCAGATACTTCATCTTCTACACCAGCCAATACTCCAAGCTCACCTTCAACTGTTACGCCAAACTGATGCGCATAGTCTACTACTTTTTTTGTAAGAGCGATGTTCTCTTCATAAGGAAGATGAGATCCATCGATCATTACAGAAGAAAATCCTGAATCGATACAGTCTTTACAAGTTTCGAAAGTATCACCGTGATCTAAATGCAAAACAATCTGAGGTTTTTCCCATCCCAAGCTTTTTGCATATTCTACAGCACCCTGTAGCATGTAACGCAATAAGATAGGATTTGCGTATTGGCGTGCACCTTTAGATGCTTGTACGATAACCGGAGATTTTGTTTCAGCTGCGGCTTGTACAATAGCCTGCAATTGTTCCATATTGTTAACATTGAATGCAGGTATTGCGTATCCACCCTTCACGGCTTTCGCAAACATCTCTTTTGTATTTACTAATCCTAAGTCTTTGTAATTAATCATTGTTTCTAATTTATAATTGATCAAATGTAAATATTTATATATATTGAATACTCTACAAAAATAACAATTTTATGCGATAAAAGGTTGCTTTATTAAGGTAAAATAACCTTATCTATATCATTTCCACAGAGGTGTAGGATACTCTCCTTTATCTACCAGATTTTGTAGTTTTGCTACAACACCGGGTCTGTCTTCGGCATAAGTTACACCAAACCATTTCGACGGTGTATCCAGCACTTTTACATCTGCTGTATTTGTCGTGATCAAATGGTCTACCACCAAAGGAATAAAATATTCAGATTTGAGGTTTTCCTGATTTTTTTCAAGGAAATCAACGAAACACTTATCTGAATATTCAAAATAGTCAGGCGTGAATCCCCACATGTTCATAGACACAGGTGTGTTTTCACCTACTTCAGTCCATGTTTCACCTTCTTTAAACTTGATTACTCCGTCAACACGTTCCACTTGAGTACGCTCGACTACGCTAGTCAAATAACCTTTATCGTCTGTTTCGCAAACTCCTCTGGCTACGGAACCGCTTTCCGACAGTGTATTATGTAAACGATAGCCAACCATGCAATAATGATTTTCCTGACCGTCCATTCTCTTCAACTGTTCTGCCAATATAGCATAGCTTTCGCGACCATAGAAATCATCTGCATTAATAACGGCAAAAGGCTCGTGGATAACATCTTTTCCCATCATTACAGCGTGGTTTGTTCCCCATGGCTTAACTCTATCGGGATGTACGGTAAATCCTGCCGGCAATTTATCAAGTTCTTGAAAAACAACTTCTACCGGAACGTGATTTTCATATTTGGAAACAATTTTCTCACGGAAATCTTCTTCGAAAAATTCTCTGATGACAAATACGATTTTTCCGAATCCGGCTCTCAGAGCATCGTAAATAGAATAGTCCATGATCGTTTCGCCACTGGGTCCTACTCCGTCCATTTGCTTAAGACCTCCGTAACGGCTTCCCATACCGGCAGCAAGAACAAATAAGGTTGGTTTCATAAAATAAATTGGTTTTTAGATTAGTTTTCGGATGTAAAGATAATCATTTTAACGTAAAACTTAAACAGAATCGGGTAATCTGTCATCTTAAGATCTGCCTTAGGACAAGATGTCCCTGCCGTTTATCTGTGTCAAAAAAATAGCATCAGCAAAATTTGGGTAAATACGATACGTGCAAACATAGACACCGGATAAACCGTTGCGTAAGCAACAGCCGGCTCATCATTGTCTATTGTCGAATTCACATACGTAAGAGC
>RRZT012025218.1_pt1 | contig 12782 bp, 13 predicted proteins | sample 2165551 | NCBI WGS metagenome assembly RRZT01 (sample SAMN10456910, study PRJNA506462) | wastewater metagenome | biome: wastewater; feature: sludge; material: wastewater sludge; isolation source: wastewater sludge with Escherichia coli K12::gfp cells carrying plasmid... | place: USA: Moscow, Idaho... | reverse complement strand
GACAGTAGACGATCTTCTTTCCCGTCACCTCGATGCCATGCGCCCATCCCGACGAGCTCGCCACGACGACATCGGCGTCGATCGTCAGCCGCGACAGCACCGGTGCGTACAGCGGCAGCGCCCGACGGTGATCGTGTCGGAAGGCCCCGACATAGTTCAGCATCGAGGTCTCGATGTGCAGGTGCGCGAAGTCGTCGAACGTCGTAGATGGTTCGTACAACGAGGTGTACAGGGGCGCCCCTGGGAAGGCCTCTGCCATGATCGCGGCCACACGTTCCGCCCCACCACGCTGTGTCACGTAGTCGTGCGCAAGTGCGACTGGTGTCGTCGTCATTCCCGCCGCCCCTCCTGAGATGAACTCGAAGTCCCGGCGACCGGGCTGGGATCGCTCGCATCCACCGGGTCCCCCGCCGACCGACTTCAAACTATAGGTGTATCGGATGCATTTCTGCCGGGGCTGAAGACTCCGTAAGAAGACGCCGTTATGTGGCTGTGAGCGATCCGAGCCGCCTCGCAGATGACACGAGGGATCGCCAGGCTGCCGAGACCGCTCAATCTGACTACCATGCAGAGACCAATGCATCAGCGAAGGAGACGCAGTGGACCTGAACGCACGTGCGATCGCCTTCTATCTGCCCCAGTATTTTCCCATTCCCGAGAACGATGAATGGTGGGGGCCAGGCTTTACGGAGTGGACGAACGCGGCTCGAGCTCGCGCGTTGTTCCCTGGACATCGTCAGCCGACGCTGCCGTCGGAGCTCGGATTTTATGACCTGCGAGTTCCCGAGACCCGGCAGGCGCAAAGCGACCTGGCCCAAGAGTACGGAGTGGAAGCATTCGCGTACTGGCATTACTGGTTCGGTCACGGGTCTCGAATCCTGGAGCGCCCCTTCATGGAGGTCCTCTCCTCGGGTGCGCCGGGCATCTCTTTTTGTCTCGCCTGGGCTAATCAAACCTGGAGCGGGATCTGGCACGGCGCCAAGGACCGGATCCTTCGCGAGCAGTTGTACCCCGGTCCTGACGACGACCGTGCCCACTTCGAAACCATCCTCCCCGCGTTCCGCGACGACAGGTACCTGCGCGTGGACGACCGCCCCGTGTTCTACGTGTTCCGCCCAGAAGATCTGCCGAATGCGGCCGAGTTCGTCGATCGGTGGCAGGCGATGGCGAAAGAGGCCGGGCTGCCCGGGCTGTACCTCGTCGCCGAGATGAGCAACATGCACGGCGAGATGCGCTACGACCGGGGCGAGGCAGACGGTTTCGACGCGAGCGTGTACATGCGCCTTCCGGCGATCCGAACCGACGCTGCGGTGTTTCGGATGCGGGCGATCCGCAAGGTTCTGGGCGGGCCGGAGATCTACTCGTACAACGACGAGGTGCAGGTCGACTCGCTGACCGGACCGCACATCCAGCCCTGCGTGTACCCGAACTGGGACAACACGCCTCGTTCTGGGCGTGGGGGGGTCGTGCTGACCGGCGCGACACCGGACAAGTTCGCGCGCAACGTTTCCGCGGCCGTCGCGACCATCGCCGACCGTCCCGCGCAGGAACGGCTGTTGTGGATCAAGTCGTGGAACGAATGGGCCGAGGGCAACCACCTGGAGCCGGACCTCAAGCATGGGCGCGCGTGGCTGCGGGCGCTGCGGGAAGGATTGCGTCATGGATGACCACTGGACCAAAAGCGAGGGACGGCGGCTGCGGATCGCGATGATCTCGTACTACCTGCCCAGCGGGAGCAAGATCGGCGTCGGCTACCAGGCGCACGAGTTGGCCAACGAGTTCGCTCGCCGGGGTCACACGGTCGACATGTACAGCGAGTGCCCGCCGATGGAGGGGGCTCGTTACGGGCACTACCGGATCAACCTGTCCGGCCCCCTGCGTACGTTCCGGTTCGCGACCCACCTGCGAAAGGTCGACTTCTCCGGCTATGACGTCATTCACGCGCATGGCGACGACTACTGGATGTGGCGACCTCGCGTCCCCGTTCACGTGCGCACGCTGCACGGGTCGTGTTTCGAGGAGGCCCTGCGCATCAAGGGGGTCAAGGAGAAGACCCGGATGGTGTTGCTGGGACTGTCCGAGGTCTTGGCCAGCGTCGTTGCCGATGTGACGGTCGCCGTGTCGCCAGCCACGCTGCGGTGGACTCCATGGGTGCGGACCGTCATTCCCAATGGCATCGACACGACCCGCTTCCACCCGCGGCCCGCGGCGAAGAGCGACCACCCAACGGTCCTGTTCGTCGGCACATGGGGCGGCCGCAAGCGCGGCTCCGAACTGGCTCGAATCTTCAGCGAAGAGGTGCGCCCCGCCGTCCCCGACGCCGAACTCCTCATGGTGACCCGTGATGCTCCGGACAACCCCGGCGACGGCGTTCGAGTGTTGGGACGGCTGTCCGACGCCGAGTTGGAGCAGGCCTACGCCACGGCTTGGGCATTCTGCCTTCCCTCGTCCTACGAAGGTTTCGGCATTCCCTACGTCGAGGCGATGGCCTCAGGACTGCCGGTCGTATCGGTGCCGAACATCGGTGCCCGCTACGTGACCGCCGACGGTGAGTTCGGGGTTCTGGCCGAGATGGACGGGCTCGGGGCGGCGCTGCGGCGGGTCCTGACCGATCCCGACGAACTGGACGCTTTATCGAAGGCCGGGTTGCGCCGTTCGCGCGACTTTTCCCTCACCAGGGTGGCCGATGCCTACGAGCGCGTGTACCGCTTCGTGCCAGCAGACCGCTATGCCCATACATGACGAGATGTCAAAGATGAACGTTTGCTGACAGATTGATAAAGTCTTCTTTATCATGACGGGGCGCAAAACGAAACAACCGAAACGCTGGGCACGCTTCATCCCCTGGGTGTTGACGACCCTGGCTCTGGTCCTGCTCGCGGGGGCGTGGTGGATCAACTTCCGATTCGGATCAGTCATCTTGGAGGAGATCCTCCTCAACATGCCCGTGACCGGCGGCGAGGGTGCTGGCAACGACACTTTGGTCACTGAGGCCACCCTCATCTGCATCGGCGTCCCGCTGGCGCTAGTGGCGACGTTTGCCCTCGTCAAGAGGTGGATGGCTCGCCGTCGCGCCCGGCTCAACGACGGTACGAGCACCAACGATCGCCCGGTGCGTGGCCTGCGTTTGCCCATGTACGGTGCCATCGCGGCCTTCACAGTGTCGCTGGCCGTTTTGCTGTCCGTCGCGGGCGTTCCGCAATACGCGATGGCCACCTTGGAGGACCGCAGCTTCGCCGACTACTACGTCACCCCGTCAGCGACGACATCAACGACGACGAAGCCTCGCAACCTCATCACCATCTACATGGAGTCGATGGAGAACACGTTCTCCGACACCGAGATCTTCGGACAGAACCTGTTGGCACCGCTCGATGCGGCCACTCAGGGCTGGTCCACGTACGACAGCCTGCGGCAGTACCCCGGCGGCGGCTGGACGATGGCTGGGGTCGTCAGCACTCAGTGCGGTATCCCGTTGAAAAGCAAACTCCTGATCGATGGTGTGAATCCCAACTCGTTCGGTGAACATGTGTCCGAGTTTTTGCCGGGTGCCACGTGCATCGGCGACGTCCTGTCGGACAACGGGTACAAGAGTGTCTTCCTCGGCGGGGCCGATTCCTCGTTCGCCGGCAAGGGGACCTACCTGGAGGACCACGGTTACAGCGAACATCTGGGCCGTGAGGTCTGGGAGGACCAAGGCGAGCCCAAGTCCAACATCTCGGTCTGGGGTTTGTCGGACAAGCGCCTCATGGATCACGCCAAGGAAACGGTGACCAAGCTGGATGCGTCAAGCCAACCGTTCAACCTGACGCTGCTCACGCTGGACACCCACGAGCCCGGCGGGACGTTCAACACCTGCAAGACCGACGACAAAGAGAAGATGGCCACCGCCATCAAGTGCTCCATGACCGCGGTCGCGGACTTCTTGAACTATCTGAAGACGACCGGCGTCATGGACGACACCGTCGTCATGGTCATGGGCGATCACCTCAAGGCGACCAGCGAGGGGGGTGCGTACAAGTCCGAGCTCGACGGCGCCGACAACCGGTCGATCGTGTTCCGTGTGGCCAGCCCCGATCCTGTGACCTTCACCCGCCAGGACGCCGACCAGCTCAGTGTCCTTCCGACCACCCTCGAACTCCTGGGGTTGAAGGTACCCGACGGTCGTGCAGGGCTGGGGGTGTCCTTTGTGGGTAAACACAGCTTGGACGGCACGGCTCTCGCGCTCTCGCACGACGAGTACGTGGCGACTGTTACTGCCCCATCCAACAAGTTGTATAAGGAGTTCTGGGGGGACTAGTCCTGACGGGCGGGCGGTCGGTCACAACCAAACGAGCCGAGCACCGGCGATCAGGATGAGCATGGCCGCCCCGACGCCCACGCCGAAACCTGCGCCCCCCTTGGGGCGACCCTTGCGAGTCAGGCCCACGATTCCGAGTGCGACCGTGACGACGCTCAGCGCCACCATGATGAACAGTGTCATGTTGACGAACGAGTCTTCGGCCGCGTGGTTGTCCTCATCTATGAAGAATCTCAAGATGACCGTACGGGCGCCGTTGAGGACGATCACGGCTACTCCCAGGATCATCGAGACCATCCCGAAAACGTTGCCCTTGGGGACCGGAGTTGCGGTTGCGGCGGCATAGATTCCGGGAGCGCCCATGGGCTGGGATGGCGCCGTTGGATTGGGACCCATTGGCTGCTGAGGTGCTCCGAGTGGAGGGCCCATCGGCGCGGATCCCTGAGCGGCGGGACTGTGCGGACCGAACGGTGGGCCGCCTTGCGGGCCTGAGTTGGGGACACTCACACGGAACTCCTGTCTCGCTGTCCGGCGGAAGCACCGGAGGGCATGTCAGAGGGAAAACTCACCAGCTCAAGATGAAGTACTCGACAATCATCGCCAGGTGCAGACTCGATATGCCGACCCCGATGCCAGCGGTCCCTTTTGGACGGTTCGGACGTGTCAGTCCCACGATGCCGAGAGCGATTCCCGCTGCGGCCAAGACGCCGATGGCGATGGTGAAGGTCACATTCACTAGCTGCCACAGCTCAAACTCTCCTGCGGAGATGATCGCCCGGGAGGCGACCGTACTCACGATCTCCAAGACGACCACGAGAACGCCGACGATCAGGGAAATCAGCCCGAACACATTGCCCTTCTTGGGGGCAGCCATGGGAGGTTGTTGGACTGCGTGTGGACCGGCTGGTCCCATCTGCGTCGGCACCTGATTCATCGGCGGGTAGCCCTGCGGACCGAGAGCCGCGCCCGACGAAGAAGATCCCGGCACATACCCACCTTGGGGCTCCCATGAGAAGGGACCGTGAGGGGGCGGGCCCTGAGGCACCACGGGTGGTTGGCTCATCCTCTGCTCCTCATTGTTCAAACACCGGATATACGGTCTCACACCGGCGGCCGATGCCCGGCAAGCGCGGTGAGCTACGCCGCCCTGTCACCTCGCCAGGAACAGCCATGGTCACTGGGCTCGTCACCACGAGAGAATCAAGCCCCCGAAGATCGACAAGGCCTGGCTGGCCAGATGCGCGGTCGCCACACCGAGACCGAAACCCGCCAGGCGCGGCGCACCGGGACGCGTGACCCCGATGATTCCCAGCACGAGTCCCGCGACTGACAAGACCAGTGCGCCCACACTCACGATCCCGAGGACTGTCGAGAACGTGACCATTCCGCCCGCGCTCAGGGCGACCCGCATCCCCACCATCGCGGCACCCGATGAGAGGATCGCCGCGACACCCAGGATCATCGAAAGCAGACCGAACAGGCCGGAGGGTCTCGCTGGCTGCGGTGGTGGCGGTTGGAAGGGCGGTATCGGATTGGCACCAACGGGTGACCACTGCTGGCTGGACGGGTCGCTCATGCGCGCTCCTTGACGGGGTCCTCGCTAGCCCGACTCCAACGAAACGTCAATCACCGTGTCGGCAGCCAAGGGACCTTTGAACGTTACGGTATTCCCCTTAACGGTCACGTCGATGGTCTCTCCGCTGGCCCGCCTCCACCCGCTGACCGAGCCCACCTTCCAGCCGTCGGGAACCGTGATCGTCACAGACGTTTGGGTGTCCGTGAGATCCGGCTGCTTGACCAACAGCAATCGGTAGTACTTTGTGGCGGCGCTCGGCGCGTCGACCTTCGGCTGTCCGGGGAGTTCAGGAGCACTGCCCTTCGCCACGGCGTCGGGGACGTGTGTCCGATACGTCTCCGTGCGCGTCTCCCCCTGTTGCACGGCGAAGGCCGAACTGATGGTCGGCAATTCCGAGCTGCCGCCGCCCAGCGTTGGCTTCTGCTCGGCGCGTGCAGGGATCCCCGTCGCCGACTTGGATCGCTTCGATGTCGCCCCCGTGAGCGTGGAACCCGACGGCCGATACACCCGTGTGTACGTGCCGAACCACGTCCGTTGACCTGGGATCGAGAACTTGTCCCCCTTGGTGTAGTCGAGCCGGATGGTCGTATCCGCGGAGCCGTCGTCGTTGAGCTTCACGGAATAGTCGATGGACTTGTCCACATCGATATTCATCTTGGAGGGGAACACGACGGCATCGACGACCGACAACACATCGGTCGTGCCGTCTGGTAGATCCATCGCCCCTGCCCACCCGAGGCCGACCAAGGAAGACTGCACGTCGTCGTCGCGCGTGAACACCTGAATGCGCCGCTCGCCCGCCAGCTTCATCGTCGTCTGAATGAGGCCGATGGCCTGGTCCCCCTGTGCGCTCATCACGCGACTGAGGAGTTCTGTCGCCAGCGGTACCAGCACGTCCTTGCGGTGAGTGGAAGATGCGGCCAGTTCCTCCTGCACGAGCACGGTCAGGGTCTCGACGAGGTTGTCGGCCGTGAACGTCTTTCCGTACTCGTCCAGCGTGATCGGTCCGAACACCTCCAGCAACGATTGGATGGTCACGAGATCGATCGCGATCACACCGTCGACCTTGGGCTGGGGAGTGTCCATCTTGTCCCAGAAGTCCAAGATGGTCTGCGCGCTCGTTGGGAAGTCGATCCACCAGTTCGCGTCGCGCATCTTGAAACTCTGCGCGATCATGGACGCTCCGGCCGGAGTCTTGGTGGTGAACGACGACGTTGGCAGCGAGTAGATGTCGGCGTACTTTTCGAGCGAGATCCCGTCGGGACCGATGGTCACCAGGCCATAGCTGCCCATGAACCCGCCGGTGGGCCGCAACTCCGTGTTGTTCTGCGACAGCACCAAGAACCGGTGCTCGCTGGACAACAAATACCGTGTGGCCGTTGAGATCTCACTCGCATGTGCCAGCAGGGGCTTGGCCGGTTCCAGCGCCGTTTGCACCTCGTTGACCACATCGGCCAGAGGCGAGACCAGACCCTCTGAACTCAGCCCGTCTGCGGCCGCTGCCAGCTTGTCGAAGGAGTCGAGCGCGGCGATGATGTGCGGCGCTCCCACCTTGATGGTGTCGTTCATGTTCGTGTCGGCTTTCGATGACCACACCATCTTCAGCACGGCGGCCGCCTCCTCGCCCGCGGCGCCACCCTCCTTGCCGATCGTGGCCACATCGTTGACCGCCGCGATTTGGCGTCCCAGGAACGGCACCGGCTCGAGCCACGCCCAACTGGTGAGTCCCTGCACCTCCCCGAAGTGGTCCTCTGCCCTCGCAAATTGCTCTTGTGCTGTGCTTGCGTCGTGGTTGCCCAGAGCCGCGACCCCCGCCTGAAGCGCGTCGCGTCCCTGTTGAGCACGGTCCTGCACGGTCATTCCCCACCAGAGAAGCCCGAGACAGGCACATACCGCCCCCACGGCAAGCGTGCCCAAGACGATCCCCCATTTTCGTCTCACTCTTGCCATGGTGAACCATGACCGAGCCATTTACTACCCACCGAAGACCCTTGTGAGGACCCAGATTCGGTTACTTCTGAGTACCGCCGAGGAATGCGGGGCTGGCTTTAGGCGACTGCCTGATGTGGGCGACCCACGGGCCGCTGGCGTTAGTTACCGAGCGCCTGGGGGATCGTGTCGCCCGGCAGCCACGGGATAATCTGAGCGTCCGGTCATCCGTCAGCGGTCTGACCCAGCCCACATTCGAGGAGTCGCGATGGAAAAGCCAACAGTCTTGTTCGTGTGTATCCACAACGCTGGCCGGTCACAGATGGCGGCCGGGTACTTGCGGTACCTGGGGCGGGGACGGATCAACGTCCTGTCCGCCGGGTCACAGCCGGCCGACATGGTTAACCCCGTGGCCGTCGAGGCAATGGCCGAGGAGGGCATCGACATCGGGCACGAACGCCCGAAGTCCTTGTCGGACACCTCGGTCAAGGCAGCCGATGTGGTCATCACTATGGGTTGTGGCGATGTTTGTCCGTACTTCCCGGGGACTCGGTACATGGATTGGGCTCTCGCAGACCCGGCCGGTCAGGGCATCCGCGCCGTCCGCCCGATTCGCGATGAGATTCGCCGTCGCGTCCAGGCCCTCGTCGAAGAACTGCTGCCTGCCAGCGCCGACGGGGTTTAAACTTCAAATGTGACTGAATCAAACGCGGTTGAAGTGTCCGCCCAGCTTCTGGCTGCGATCGCGGATCCGATTCGCTGGCAGGTGATGAGCCAGCTCCGCGTCGACACCGCGCGCTGCGTGTGCGACGTGCGTACCGAGCCCGCGATTCAGCCCAACCTTCTCAGTTACCACCTCAAGGTCCTGCGCGAGGCCGGGCTGGTCATTGCCACCCGCCGAGGCCGGTGGATCGACTACCGACTCGCCCCCGACGCCACCGCCCGATTGCATGCGGCGATTCCCGTCGAAGCGGAGTCCGCCACGTGCGGTTGCGCAGCGACGCCACTGGTCACCGCTGGCGCGTCGTCATGAGCACGCGGGTCACGCCAGACCGGCGGCAGGCCCTCCGGCGTTGGGCGCCGGTCGCGGGCGCTGCGGTCGCGTGGGTCGGCATTTACGCCGCGAACGAGGTGTTTTGGACCTGGCTCTTCGGCACCGTCTTCGGTCTGGACCTAGCCCATGGTTGGGGTTCGATCGTTCACTTCTTCTGCTACGACACGGTCAAGATCGGGCTCTTGCTGACGGGGATCATCTTCGTTGTCACCGTCTTGCGTAGCTTCATGAGCGTCGAGCGCACGCGCGCGTTGCTCGGAGGCAGGCGGGAAGGGGTCGGCAATGTGCTGGCCGCCGGTCTGGGCGTCGTGACGCCGTTTTGTTCGTGCAGCGCCGTTCCGGCGTTCATCGGATTCGTCGCGTCCGGGGTCCCCCTCGGAGTCACGATGAGCTTCTTGATCGCGAGCCCGCTCGTGAACGAGGTCGCGATCGCGATGCTGGTGGGGATGTTCGGCCTGGGCCCGACGGTTTTGTACGTGGCAGCCGGGCTGGCCATCGCCATCGTGTCGGGGTACGTGATCGGAAAGCTCGGCCTCGAACGGTACGTCGAACCGTTCGTCTTCGAGACGAAACTACGCGGAAAGGCCATCAACCCCGCGTCGGGTCTCAGCTGGGACGACCGCCTGGCCATGGGACGCGAGGAGGTTGTCTCGATTCTGCGCAAGATCTGGCCATTTCTCCTCGTGGGGATCGGTTTGGGCGCTCTGATTCACGGCTGGGTCCCGGACCAGTTCTTCGCGGCCGTGGCAGGCCCCGACAACCCCCTGGCCGTCCCCGCCGCCGTCGTCCTCGGCGTTCCGTTGTACTCCAACGCCGCCGGCATCATGCCGATGATCGATGCCCTGTACGCGAAGGGGATGCCCATCGGCACACTGCTGGCGTTCATGATGGCCACGGTCGCGCTCAGCCTGCCGGAGATGATTCTGCTGCGCAGAGTGCTCAAGCCGAGGCTCATCATCGTTTTCGTCTGCGTGACCGCCGCCGGAATCATCGCCGTCGGCTACCTGTTCAACGCCGTTTTGTAATCCACACCTCACTCGCGAAAGGCACTCATGGACATCAAGATTCTCGGCTCCGGCTGTACCAACTGCGTCAATCTGGAGAAGGCCACTCGGCAGGCGGCAGACGAACTCAACCTCGACGCCACGTTCGAGAAGGTCACCGACGACGCCGAAATCGCCGGGTACGGGGTCATGCGCACGCCCGGACTCGTCGTCGACGACGAGGTTGTCTTGTCGGGCCGCGTGCCGACCGTCGACCAGGTGAAGAAGATCCTCCAGGCTCTGTGACGGACGGGACCGACCCCGCCCACCAGGCGGCGTCGGTCCCTGACCTTGGACTACTTGCCTCGCTCGACGAGGTACTCGGCAGAAGCCAAAACGGTGCCCTTCAGCGGGATGAAGCTGAAGCCGAAGACCCTGGTCGCGTCGGAACCGTCCACGACCAGGCTGCGGCCGAGGTTGGAGATCACCACGCGCACGCCGGGTGAGAACCGCGACATGAGCTTGACCAACCAGTCGGGAGCCTCGCGCGTCGAGATCTTCCGTTCGGGGTACGCCTGGTCGAGGATCGACGCCAGTTCGGCCATGGTCGGCGACCCCGCCACGGCCGGGAAGCGCTGTCCGATGGACTCGTCGGTCGACAAGGCCCGTACGTGCATGCGGGCGACGTCGCGGACGTCGACCACGGGCAGGTCCAACCGGGGGTACATCTTGTCGGTCCCGGCCAGCAGCCGCTCGACCCACGACAGCGAGGTGCCGTAGTGGTCGTCCAGCGGCGGTCCGATCACCCCACCGGGGTTGATGACCGTCAGGCGCATCTCGGGATGTGCAGCCACGAAATCCCACGCCGCGCGCTCTGCCAGGGTCTTCGATGCCTCATAGGCGGTGGTGTTGGGACCCATCGGGTCGGTCCAGTTTGCACGCGTCGACGGCTGCTTGGGCGGCTTCGTGGAGTCCTTGTAGATGGCGGCGCAACTGGACGTCAGCACGACGCGGGTGACACCCGCAGCTTGGGCCGACCGCAGCGCACGCAGGGTCCCGTCGACCGCCGGGCGGATCAACTCTTCGGGATCGTCAGGATCGCCCGCGGGGAACGGCGACGCCGTGTGAATCAGTGAGTCGACGCCCTCAAGTGCCTCGGCCCAGCCGTCGTCCGACAGCAGGTCCAACTGGACGAACTCGAGCGAGGCGTCCGGGAAGAGCTTCTCCACCTCGGCGCGCGCTCGGTCCGAGCGCACGCTGGCCTGCACCGAATACCCGTCGTCCAAGAGTTGGCGCACGATGTGCTTGGCAATGAAACCGGACGCACCGGTGACAAGGACTGTGGTCATGGTTGTGCTTTCTGAGTCGTCGGTTGAGGTCAAGATCGGGTGATCGCTCGCCACGCGAGGTCGAAGGCCGCGACGCGCTCGTCGGGGTCGAGGTCGCTGGCGATGGTCAGGTCGAGGTGTGTGCGCAAGACGGCAACCAGGTACCCGACGGGAAAGTCACACAGTGTGCCGTCAGCTTGGGCTTGCGCGAGACCCGCGAAGAACGGGGCGAACTGCGCGTCCATCGTGGCTGAGGCCTCGGCGCTGACGAGATCGGCCCCACTCAGCATCAGCGCGACCCTGTGCCTCGCGGGGTCAGCGTCCGCCCACTCGATCCATCGCGCCCACAAGACCCGCATCACGTCCTCGACGGTCGTGTCCGTCGGGTGCTCGCCCAGCGCGGCGATCAGGTCGCGCTTGACCTCGACGTACACCGAGTCGATGAGGGCCTGCTTCGTCGGAAAGTAGTTGAACAGCGTCCCATTGGACACGCCCGCCTCCGCCGCCACCCGAGCCGTCGAGATCCCGACGCCCTCCCGGTCAATCAGCGTGACGGCCGCGTCAATGATCGCGCTGCGCTTGTGCTTCACGCGATTAGAGTAAGCGCTCTAGAGTGACTAGTCAATCACTTGCTTTACCGCCGGGCTCGATAGTCATGCCCGGTTAAGGTCGTTCGCGCCGATGAAAACGTTGCGGGCCCGGAACTCGGGCGGACTCTCTCGGTCAGCTTCGGGTCGGAAAGCCGGCAACTGGGCAACGTACCACCGCTCACTTGCGACGCGTGCCCGATCGGTGGACCAGGCGGGCGGATCCCACCCGTCACGGGCAGCCAGGTACTGCGCAAGGGCGGCAAATGCGGCATCGACCGCGTCGGACCCTGTCTGCGCGGGCACCCGTGCAAAAACCCTGCGCACCGGTCGTGGACCCGCCGCGGCGCACGGCCGAACCGTAATAGTCGACAGTTTGAAGGATGCCGAACCGCCAGCACGAAGCCAACGAGTCACCAGCCGCCAGCAAGTCCGCACAATGAGCGGCCGCACCCGCTGCGTCGTTGCGGAGTGGCTGATCCCTAGACAGTGCCGCCCAATCCGGCTCCGGCTCTGCCGGCGACCGCACCAGCAACTCCCCAATCGGTAGCGCGGCACCCTTGAACCTGCCCGTGGAAAATCCACCTCCGTGGCACCATCGTAGATCCCATCGCCTCCCACAACCGCACCGACCCACGTGTCTAGCGACCGTTCCAATGGCGTGCCACCAGACTCGCGAGTACCAGTGCGCTATATTCTCGATACGTGAGAGGTCTGTTTGGCGTACTTTCTCGCTTGAGCTTTGCTATTGCGACGCTCGCGGTCGTGAGTTTGTTTTCGCCAGGCTCTGATCAACCGAACGACAAAGCAACCCCACCCCACCCCTCGCGTAGAAAACGAACGGTGAGGCGGCGAAAGTGGACGGAAACCACGGTTTTAATCGTGCTCATCGCCGGATTCGGGCTCTCAGCAATACGTATCTTGCCGCCTGGCGATATTGCCCCTGATCCTGCCTCCTCAATGTCGATCAGGGTGTCCGCTTACGGCGTCGAAGTGAGCCAGATAAACGTCGGCATCTTCCCGAT
>RRZT011586475.1_pt1 | contig 12783 bp, 13 predicted proteins | sample 2165551 | NCBI WGS metagenome assembly RRZT01 (sample SAMN10456910, study PRJNA506462) | wastewater metagenome | biome: wastewater; feature: sludge; material: wastewater sludge; isolation source: wastewater sludge with Escherichia coli K12::gfp cells carrying plasmid... | place: USA: Moscow, Idaho... | reverse complement strand
TTGAGTATTGTCGCATAAATAATACTCAAAGTAACAACATTGCCTAATATGACATTTGCACTCTTATAATCTTTTTGTCCCAGTCTTATTGACATTAAGTTGGCACCACCTATGGCAACAAGTGTTGAAAATGCTACCATCATATTCATCAATGGCAGCAATACTGCCAAACCAGATAATCCCAGTGTACCCACACCATGTCCAATGAATATACTATCGACAATATTAAATATCGACATCACTGCAGATGCAACTATTGAAGGCAATGCATACTTTAGCAGCAACCGACTTACACTTTCTGTTCCGAGTTCTTTAGGTTTATTAATCATATTATATTGTAGTATCCTAAACTACTTGTCTTATCAGCAATACATTGCCTTATAATTACGTTGGAATTGTCTAAACATACTTGGATATATCCATAAGATTTCCAACCAGTATGCCATTAATGAAAGAAAGATGCACCTATGCAGAGAAAGGCAACATCATTCAAAGTAACATTCACTACTGTCAATAGTCGGTGCAAAGATACAAAAAAATCAATGAACCATAACAGCAAAACTCTAATTAATAAATATCTATATAAGCATAAAATAACTAGATACATATTCAAAATATTAAATAGACGTATTTATCTACTACTACAGAGTAAATTGATCCATATTTTTAAAATAAAGACACACAAAATATATCATATATGAATTATTATTTCTATTTTTGTAAACGATATGAATACTTTAGAAAAAGAATATTGCAATTTACTTGAATATCAAAAATTTGATGAGACTAGCATAGGGGAAGAAATCATAAAAACAAATATTGATCAGATTTCAAATTCCACTTTTTTAAAAGGTTGTGCTCTTTCTGTTTTTGATGTTTATAGAAAAAAACATGTATATGAGTCTGAATATTATAAAGAGTTATTTAAGGAGACAAACAGTGAGTATTCTGAAGTTAAAGTGCATCCAGATGATTATGAAGCTCTTTGTAAGAATGGTATTGCGACATTCAAGCATTTGTTTTCTCATAATAAGAATGCCAAATACAATAAACTAATAAGAGAATATCGAGCTTTGGTAAGAGGGAAATACCAGCGCGTTATAGAACAAATAACGATATTGGCATTTGACAAAGTGGGTAATATTTGGTTATGTCTAAGTATAGTTGATATTGCACCAAACCAAGCCCCTCCATATATCGTTAACTCTAAAATTGTTAATTTTAAAACCGGTTTGGTGTTTTCTCCTCTAGATGAATTTTATAATAAAGATACGATTTTGTCTTCAAGAGAATTGGATATTCTAAAGTTAATTAGTGCTGGACAACTAAGTAATGAAATATCAGACAAGCTTCACTTCAGCGTGAATACTGTAAATATACATAGGCAGAGTATTTTAAAAAAAATTAATGTTGACACATCAATAGAAGCCATAAGATATGCTGAAAATCTAGGTCTTCTTGATTCTCCGTTATAACAAATATTACTAATAAATATGTAACATCACTTGTGGTTTGTTTCAACGCAACCCGAGTGGTATTATGATATTATTTTACATTTAAAATTACAAAAAAAACAAAAACATCCAGAAAGTTTAAAATAGGTAAATATCCTCCACTCATAATATAAGCGTTTGATATATAAACGATTAAAAGTGGAGGTTATCATCCACTATCCTCCACTGTCTTCCACGTTTTTGTAAACTATTAAGAAATATTTTACGAATACTGAGCTTAAATCTAATATATCACGAACAACAATAAATCAGATATATTTACATTTATGCGAATATATTTTAGTTCATTTATCACTTGTATAAATGTTATCGGATTGATGACGACCATATTGTGATGATTGCCCGCAGTTTCCTAATATTCAACTAATACAACAAACGACTTTTCTACAAATTATTATCCATAATCGTTTTTACACGTTATAAGTGCATCATGATTAAATCATCTTATCAGAAACACCCCTTTTTTTCGTCTTTTCTTAGCTTCTTCGAGTTGCTTCTGATGTTTTTGTAGAATCGGTTTAAGATATCTTTTTGATTTTGTTGTTATACACATAATACCTCCCATACGTGGATAAAAGTATTTCAAAATATTTTTATCCTTTACAACATTTACACTTATAATATCATCTTGTTTTAGACTATCTAAATTCTGTACTTCAACTCCATCAACCAAATACACAGGAATATTCAAAGAATCATTTTGCAAATGGATTTGAGCATTTAATTGCAAGCTTAAGAATAATGCTGTTAAAATAATAATGTGTTTTTTCATTTCAATAATATATTTTTTTCACTTAGTAAAAATACAATTTATTTCTAATAATCACAAAATTTCCAACGTTACGTTTACTATAATTAACATTTTTAGTAATCTTTATCCGTAAAGAAAAAATCACCTTTTTCGATACGTCATTTAGTAATAAGACCCATATCACTCTGTAACATACGAAGAAACACTGAGTGATTAGGCCCTAATCACTCGATAAATAAAGGTATATTGGAAACGTTTGATCGATGAAACGGAAACACTTATCAACATAATGCAAACTTATTAAAAAAATAATCGAGATATCATCCCAAAACACTTCACACAAGTATAGCACAAGACAAATGTAAACATATTTGTTTCTATATTATTTGAGATAATTCAGATGTATGCTTGACACCAACCTATTATTTCTTAATAGTTTACAAAAACGTGGAGGACAGTGGAGGTTAGTGGATGATAACCTCCACCTCTAATTATTTATATATCAAACGCTTATATTGCGAGTGGAGGATATTTGTCAGTTTTCAAACTTTTGGGATAATTTTATTTTTAGAAATGGCGCATGTAATAAAAATACATATACATTAAAACCACATTTCACGCTTACAATATATACTTTCTATAGGCAGCCAATTATTGCTAATAAATAACAGGTCTACATTTAACTACTTTTATACAAGAAAGGTAACAATTGTGACCAAATAATTCTTTGAAATGTTTATATCTTCGCATAACATAAATACTAAATATATGAACGAACTTAAAATAAAAAGGATTTATCTTCCATATAATGAAGATGACGGATTTAGAATATTGATTGACAGACTATGGCCTAGAGGTATTTCAAAAGTAAACGCTTTTATTAATGAACATTGCAAATATATAGCTCCATCTACAGAAATAAGAAAGGCTTTCGGACACAAAGAAGAAGAATATAAAACATTTGCAGAAAACTACAGAAAAGAACTGAATGACAACAAAGACGCAATGAGATTCGTAGAACACTGCAAAAAACTGCTCAATGAAGATAATGTTACACTTCTATATGGCGCGAAAAACGAAACTTGCAATCACGCGATAATACTCCATGATTGGATTATGACACAAATTAAATGACATAAAATGCTTTTTGGTAACAAATGTTATTGGAGGTGATGGTGGCATCTGATTTGCAGATATGAAAATATAAAATATTGTTGAACAAATAAAAACAAAACACTATGGCAAAATTTGAAAAAGGAATAGCAATAAATCCAAATGATATAATATCATATCAGGAAGAAGGTATCGTTAGTATGGAACTTCTACATAATGAAAGCGGAAGTATAACCCTTTTCGCTTTTGGCAAAGGACAACAGCTAAGTCCACATTCCGCTCCACTTGATGCTTTGATACAAGCAATAGATGGACAGTTTGTTTTAACTCTTGACGGAGAAGATCATCTTATTAAAGCTGGCGAAATATTTATGATACCTGCTGGCCATGTTCACAGTTTGCGAGCAGACAATAATTTCAAGATGCTTATTACGATGATTTCAGTCAACCGAAAAATTGATTTTAATAAATAGAAAAATGATTGCGACAGTGATACTTTTTACGACGACATGTAACTTGTAAGAGTATTAAATATCATCATTACAAGGTATTGTATATTACGCATTAACATGCTAAATTTGCACAAAAAAAGCAAGGTCAATACAGCTTGCATTAACACGTGACAAAGATCTTTATAATATCAATGTTAGTGATATATTATTGATACCAACAGATTATATTCACAGTGAGCAAGCAGACATGAACTTAAAATGGTAATGACAATGATTTAAGCTAAAAGAAAAATTAATTTTTAAAAATAGTAAAGGAAAATAAATATGAAAAAGACATTAGTAGTATTCGGCTCATCAACAGGCAATTGTGAGAACTTTGCAGAGATTATATCTAAGAAGATTAATGCCGATGTTGTTGACGTAAATAATATCAATGCAGAAAAGCTTGCAGAATATGACAATCTCATACTCGGAACATCCACATGGGGTTCTGGAGAAGTACAGGATGACTGGTATGACGGAATAGAAAAGTTGAAGCAAGCAGATCTCAACGGCAAGACCGTGGCTCTATTTGGTTGTGGAGACGCAGACAGCTACAGTGATACATTCTGTGGGGGAATGCGAGAAATCTATAACACAGTGAAAGATGCTGGGGCTAACGTTGTAGACGGAGTGGACTCAACCGGATATACATTTGATGATTCTGAATCTGTTATTGACGGTAAATTTGTAGGTCTTGCACTAGATGCAAATGAGGATGATGCCAAGAGCGAAGAACGCATTGACAACTGGATTAAATTAATCAGCAGTTCTCTTTGATATTAAAAGAAGTATAATCTTTTTAAATCATCATTATTAGGTATTGCAAATGATATAATTAAATACTATATTTGCATTGAAGACATTTAATAAAAATATTATTATGAAAATAGAAAAGATTTATGCAAGAGAAATTCTTGATTCAAGAGGTAATCCAACTATTGAAGTAGAGGTTACAACAGATAATGGTGTAATGGGCAGAGCAAGTGTTCCGTCAGGTGCATCAACAGGAGAGAACGAGGCTTTGGAATTACGCGACGGAGATAAAAGCCGTTTTGGTGGTAAAGGTGTATTGAAAGCTGTTCATAATGTAAACAAGATTATTGGTCCAGCTCTGAATGGTTATGATATTCTTAACCAACGTGGAATAGACTACAAGATGCTTGAAATAGACGGAACGCCAACTAAAAGTAAATTGGGTGCAAATGCTATTCTTGGAGTATCACTTGCAGTCGCTCACACCGCAGCAAAAGCTTTAAACATACCTTTATACAGATATATTGGTGGTGCTAACACATACGTGCTACCTGTACCAATGATGAATATCATCAATGGTGGCGCACATAGTGACGCTCCTATTGCATTCCAGGAATTCATGATTCGCCCTATCGGTGCTTCTTCAGAAAAAGAGGCTATACGCATTGGTGCTGAAGTTTTCCACACTCTACAGAAGAATCTTAAGAAGAGAGGATTGTCTACTGCTGTAGGCGACGAAGGTGGTTTCGCTCCAAAACTTGATAATATTGAAGATGCTTTGCAAAGTATTGTTCAAGCTATTAAAGATGCTGGCTATGAACCAGGCAAAGACGTGACAATAGCTGTTGACTGCGCTGCGAGTGAATTTTCAAGTAACAAGGGTGGAAAGTTCTATTACAATTACAAGCAACTGTCAAATGGAATGCCGAAAGATCCGAACGGCAAAGAATTATCTGATGATGAACAGATAAAATTCCTTGAGGAACTAATAACAAAGTATCCAATTGACAGTATTGAGGACGGCTTAGATGAAAACGACTGGGACGGCTGGCAGAAACTAACAAAAGCTATTGGAGATAAATGCCAGTTGGTTGGTGACGACTTATTCGTTACGAACAGCAAATTCCTAGAAAAGGGAATCAAGCTAGGAGCAGCCAATTCTATTCTTATAAAGGTAAACCAGATTGGTTCATTGACAGAAACTCTCGAAGCTATAGAAATGGCACACCGTCACGGATATACAACAGTTACTTCTCACCGCTCTGGCGAAACAGAAGACACAACTATTGCAGATATTGCCGTTGCTACAAATTCAGGACAAATAAAGACCGGTTCTATGTCAAGAACAGACCGTATTGCAAAATATAACCAGTTGATTCGCATCGAAGAAGAGCTAGGCGACAAAGCACAATACGGATATAAGAAACTGAAATAAGAAAAAAATAATACGCTCAACACATAAAAGTGGTTGAAAGGTATTATAACTAAAAAAAGACTCAGAATTCGAGAAGATTTATAATCTCCTATATTCGAATTCTGAGTCTTTACTATTTAATATAACGATATACTAAAAAAGCTTGCTTACTATTTCAGCAGCCTTGCCTTCATAAATTCTAACATCAGTAATTGGAGTATAGCGCAAGTCTTTATAAGATAAAAGCTGCAATGCCACAAACTCATGATCGGCAGAAATGCAACCTTCAAGACGGATTGTGCTCATTGCCGAAGGCTTTACTCCAGCAGCCGCATTTACAGCAACTTCTAAGTCCTCGTCCTTTGCATTGATAACAGTCTCAATCTTGTTACCACCATCTTGACTATATTCTTCACCAATAGCATTAACAGTACTACCTGTTGGAGTGTAAACTACTGAGGTGCTAAGACCCATGAATGACTTCTTTATTGATATTTTATCGTTTGAGAAGATAACCTCAGCCATCTTCAAATTCTTAATGTTCATATTAAAATAATGTTGAGCCTACTCCACAATTATTTAAAAAGGAGTAAGCATTTATTAGACTTATATGCAGGACGAAATCCTACGATAATAAATTTTCTCCCTACTAAGGAGTAACAAAAGAATCCGAATGCAAACACATTACAGAAAAGAATAAGTCTAACACAACAAATGCCTCAATGCAAATACATAATAATCGCATGAGGCTTGGGACTGGAATGGTGCCGTTTCCATACGGTTACATCCTCCCAACTGTAAAAAATAAGATTGCGGTTTAGATATATAAAATACAATTCTTCCAAATATCTTACCCGTGCTCTCCACAAAAACAGGTATAATCCTTTGTGGACATGTACTGCAAACCCTCAATAAACTGAGCGAATCAGAAAGCACTGCTTCCTTTGATGTATCATTATGCTTAGACACGACACTCATCTTATCCCTCTCACACGGTCTAGTAACAGCATGAGTTTCCTGCTGACCAACTATCAGCATTAAGAATATGATGAATATGTGGAGAAAGCGATTCATCTAGTCTATCAATATGATTGTAACTGAGCGTGCAGCCTGAGCACCCATAACAAGAGATTGCTCTATATCAGCAGTCTTACTTGGTCCACTGATAAACGAACCAAAACCATAATCAGTCATGTGTATGGATTTATATGCCTCGTGCATATTGTCAACAATACAGTTCTTGTGAAGAAGTATTACAAGATTCTCAGAAATGAAGCATATTGATTTTTCCTTCATCGTCTGCGGGACCCATACACAAGCATTCTCTGCCACACCTATTTCGCCCGTTACAACGCCAACATCAGTGCCGTTTAGGTCTTGAGCCTCAGCAACAGTATCTGGATTAAGACTAGCATCTATTCCAGGTACATTACTTGCAATTACTTTTGCATCAGGATAGACTTTACGTATAATTACGTTCAGGTCGTCATCCTTTTTGGCATTAACAACCTTTCCTCCAGATGCTTCGGTCATTGAAATGAACTGAGCTAAAGTATCATCATACTTGATACCAGCAATATTCATATCAGGCATATCAAACTGCTGACTCGTATTTGCACGCAGTTTATTTAATAATTCTTCTTTCTTCATCTTTTCGAACGTGTTATTTTAAGCCTTCTCGCCACAAGCTACGGAATGATTTCTTAGCAAATTCGGGATTACTATGTCCCACTCCCCATGGATTCAGATGTCCTATATTGGTAATGCTATCTGGAAATATATTTGCTAATGGAGCAAATTTAAGAGCCGTATTGTATAGCGATGGATTATTAAACAGTACCGACATACCTACAGACATAATCTTCTTCATTTGATTAGCCTTGCCCAATGCTTCAAGACTTTGACGCCAAAGATATATCTGACTGCCTGGAGCAACTTCTGCAGGACATACATTATCACAACTTAGACATAGTGAGCATGCACTTACATTTTCACTGTGCTTCTGTGGGTCATGAAGCATTCCAAGATTAACTCCTATAGGACCTGGAATGAAATATGTATAACTATATCCTCCACTGCGACGATATACAGGGCAGGTATTCATACAAGCTCCGCAACGAATACATTTAAGCGTTTGCCAATGTTCCTTATTTGCGACCGTATCACTTCTGCCATTGTCAACAAGGACAACATGCATTTCTGCACCTGGACGTGCCTGTCGAAAATGAGATGTAAATGAAGTTGTAGGTTGACCTGTTCCACAACGACAAAGAAGGCGATGGAATACTGCCAATGAATCATAGTCAGGAATGACTTTCTCTATGCCCATAGCAACAATGTGCAATTTAGGCATTGACGTACTCATATCTGCATTACCCTCGTTTGTACAAACAACGATATCGCCAGTATTTGCAACACCAAAGTTACAACCTGTCATACCAGCACCTGCATCCATAAATTCCTTGCGAAGACTATAACGGGCACAACGTGTGAGGTAGGTTGGATCATAGTTTCCTATTTCTTTTGAGATACCTTCTTTTTCAAACATTTTTCCCACTTCCTCACGTTTCAGGTGACTGGCAGGGACAACGATATGACTTGGTTTCTGATCAAGGAGCTGTAGAATACGCTCACCTAAATCTGTCTCAACAACATCAATACCATGTTTTTCCAGATAAGGATTCATCTCGCATTCCTCTGTAAGCATAGACTTAGACTTAACCATCTTGCTCACATGATGAGTTTTAAGAATATCCAAGACGGTTTCATTAAACTCATTTGCGTCTGCAGCCCAATGAACAATTACTCCCCTACTTTCAAGATTAGCAGAAAACATCTCTAAATAATCTGCAAGATGGGTAATCGTATGACGCTTTATATCACTAGCATGACTGCGTAATTCTTCCCATTCAGGTAATTCATCAGCCATTTTGTCGCGTTTTTCTCTTAACGACCAGAAAGTCTGATCGTGCCATGTTGTCTTAGCACGATCTTTATTAAATATTGCAGCGTTCTTTGAATGTATGGTACTCATAATATCTTTCCTTTATAAATTAAAGTCCGGCAGCAAGAATCTGCGATACATGAACAAACTTTATATTCTTATTCTCACGCTTAGCGATACCAGCCATGTGCATAAGGCAACTGCTGTCTGGTCCTGTTACATATTCTGCTCCAGTGGCCATATGACGTTCTATTTTGTCTTCTCCCATACGTATTGAGATCGCAGTTTCCTCAACAGAGAACATACCGCCGAATCCACAACATTCATCTTTACGTTCAGGTTCTTTTATTGTGATACCGTCAATAAGTTTCAATAAATCAATAATCTTGTTGAATTGTGGAATATTGCGTTCAGAAGGTGACGACAATCCCAATTCTCTTACACCGTGACAACTGTTGTGAACACTCACAACATGATTGAAGCTACCAGGAAGAGAGGTAATCTTTAGCACATCATGCAGAAATTCGACGATATCCATAATCTTTTTTGAAGATACGCATTCATGCTCACCTTCAAGTATATGCGGATAAAAGACTTTCACATAAGCTGCACATGACGCTGAAGGCGCTACGACATAGTCAAAATCCTTAAACATATCATCAAACTTTCTAGCCAAAGGCTTTGCCATACGTTCAAATCCAGCATTTGCCATAGGTTGTCCACAGCAAGTCTGTTTTTCAGGATAACTTACGTCAACATCGAAATGTTTAAGTAATTTATACGTAGCCACACCTGCTTCAGGATACAGAGCATCAACATAGCATGGAATAAACAATCCAACTTTCATAATATAACTCGATATTATTTATAATAATTATTTAATGCCTAAAGACTTACCGAAAAGAATTTTTCGTCAACCTACTTTTTCATATTCTCATCAACAAACGAGAATGGCAACAAATCTTTCACACTATTCAGTACATATACACCTTTTGTGCCATAAAGAAGAATGCGAACATTCTGTTTATATCGATCTTCCATTTCAAGTATAACCTGTCTGCAAGCTCCGCATGGAGTTATTGGGTCTGCAAGAAAACCATTATTATTATATGCAGCAATTGCTAAAGCATCTATAGCTTGATCTGGGCGTTGTGACTGAGCAGCAAAAATGGCAGAACGTTCAGCACAAAGTCCTGAAGGAAATGCTGCATTCTCTTGATTTGCACCTATAACAATATCACCATCAGAAAGTCTTAACGCGGCACCTACATGGAAATGGCTATAATTGGCATAACTATTTGATGTAGCAGCTTTTGCACGTTCAATAAGCTGATTATCTTCAGCACTCAACTCTTCAGGCTGACAGAAATCATAGTTTATTTCTATCTTTAATTTCTTCATTTTGCTCTGATATTTTCTATTTATAGCCGCAAAGATACAAATTTCTCCGAAGTATTTACGCTATATATTCACTTTTTTTGCTATTATTCATTTTAGATTGGAGAAGCTATCTAAAGGTAACAAGGGAGCAATCGCCAACATTTTATAAAAAATAGAAGGTGAAGCAAATATCGTGATGTTTATTAATATTTCAATCAAAGAGCCAAACTTTGAGATATTTTTTTTGTATCTTTGCATTCATAAATATAAATACCATTCCTGAAAACTGTCGAAAAATCATAATCAACAGAACGTTTACTCAGGGTCTAAAATATATGGATGAAATACTAAAAAAACTCATAGGAGAAAATACTACTTGTGACTTTAAAGAATTTTTAGAGCGTAAGCAATTCAAAAGTTGGTTGAAAAGCGTTAGTGCTTTTGCCAATGGATTTGGAGGCTCTTTATTTTTCGGTGTTAACGACGAAGGTGAAATCGTTGGTCTTAATGATATAAAGAATGATACAGAATTCATTAGTGATAAGATAAAAAATATCATAGATCCTATTCCTGATTTTGAGTTAAAGACTGTATATATGAATAGCTAATTATCAGTTATTTGCGAATAATACGATAGAAAAGTACCGTGCATTTGATTGGGTTACCTAAAAAAAGTGAAGATTTAACGATTTTAACTTTTGTTTTACCACAAAACGGCAGATTGAATGAATTTTTGACGCACAATAACCACAACGACCAAAATTTATGGGTTCGGTTCAAACGACTCCATCATAAGATGAGTTATCAGTGTCATAAGAAGGTGTAGGTTTGAAATAACTACTTTCATGAATACAACTAACAAATGAGTCTGAACTACATGTAAAAGGTATTCTTTTTTGTGGTTCAACCGTGGAAGTTAGTTGAAACCACCCATCACACAAAACATAGTACAACCTATCTTTGGGAAGAGGTAGTTTAAACGATTTATTTTGTGGATAATAATACTTTGGTTTTATTCCCATGAAAGAGCTATGATAGATGAATAAATCATGAAAATTCGTATCATCAGAAGATAGAGTAAATAAATTCCATGTGAAATTATGGGATAACACAAAAAAACATTAACTTTGTGGCAAAATTGCAATTATGGGAGCAAACAGTTCTTACAGGGCGATGTACGATATTGTGGAGCAGGCAAAGGAGGGGACAATATTCATCCCTGATGATTTCACAACATGTGGTACTCCAGATGCAGTACGGTCGGGATTAAGCCGTTTGTGCCGCAATGGGAATTTGTGTCGCTTTGCAAAAGGCATTTACTATATACCTGCATATGACAAGTGGGATGGTACGCTACGAGAGCCATCCTTAGATGCCATTGCCTTAAAAATAGCGCAACGGGACAATGCGCGTATCATTCCCACAGGAGCTTATGCGCTTAACAAATTAGGGCTATCCACACAGGTCCCAACTAATATCATTTATATAACAGATGGTTCTGCCCGCCAGATGAGGTTTGGAGAGGGAAAGAGTATCACATTCCGGCATAGTAATGACTTGGGGAATTTCGCTTATCAATCGCAACTGATGCAATTGGCTGTTCTCGCCATGCGTGAGATTGGCGAGAAAACCATAACAGAAAACCAAAAGGAAATAATAAAAAAAATGATAACAGAACATGTTTCGGAACAGGATTTCAATCACGATATAGTGCTTGCCCCGACATGGATAAAAACAATATTACAGCGATGAAATTCATTGATTTGTCAACGGAAGACCGTGTGGATATACTTGACCGTGTTTCCACGGAGTTGAATATAAGACAACGTGAGGTCATAGAAAAGGATTGGTGGGTGACGGCAGTCCTACGTGCCATGTTCAGTTTGCCTTATGCCAATCATTTGTCTTTTAAAGGAGGAACATCGCTGAGTAAATGCTGGCATTTGATTGACCGCTTTTCAGAGGATATAGACATTGCCATCGACCGAGAATATCTTGGCTTCAGTGGGACATTATCCAAAACGCAAATCAGTGACAAGTTGCGTCGTGCAGCCTGTGCCTTTGTCCGTGAAACCATGCAACACGATTTGGCAGAGCGGTTATACCAAAACGGCATATCAAAAGAAAAGTTCAAGGTGAATGTTGACATTACCCCTGTCACCACCACCGACCCGGAAGTCATAAACATCAACTATGATTCAGTGTTATCCGTTTCCATAGATGGGATGGACGGCAATCAATATATCTTGCCAAAAGTAAAAGTGGAAGTCAGCGGAAGGTCAATGAATGAGCCTGTAAGTGAGATTGCGCTTGATTCAATGATAAACCAGATATATCCGAACGCACCTTTTGCTGAACAGAAGTTCATGGTACGTGCCGTGCTTCCCGAACGCACTTTTCTTGAAAAGGTATTCCTGCTT
>RRZT011919586.1_pt1 | contig 12788 bp, 14 predicted proteins | sample 2165551 | NCBI WGS metagenome assembly RRZT01 (sample SAMN10456910, study PRJNA506462) | wastewater metagenome | biome: wastewater; feature: sludge; material: wastewater sludge; isolation source: wastewater sludge with Escherichia coli K12::gfp cells carrying plasmid... | place: USA: Moscow, Idaho... | reverse complement strand
AAGACCATAGATAACGGAGGGAACACCTGCTAATGATCTAATGGAAATTCTTAATATCTTGGTCATCAAACCGTCTTTGGAGTATTCTGCGAAGTAAAGTCCTGTCATAATACCAACAGGAATTGCCGTTAGCATGGAGACAAAAACCAACTGTATCGTGCCCACAAGAGGTGTAAATATTCCGCCTGATGTCATGCCGTCCTTGGGCGGTTCGGTAAGAAATTCAATTGAAAGCACCTGCCATCCCTCTTTGAAAAGAAACGCCCCTACCCAAAACAGCGATACGACGAGCATCAGACCTGAAAAATAGAAAATAGCCGTCATCAGTCTGTCTGATGATTTTCTTATATTTGTTCTGCTCATGACCTTTTCCCCCTGTTTTCAACGTAAAAAGAGGCGAGATTGATGATAAGAGTTATCAGCAACAGTACCAAACCGGCGAAAAAAAGCGCATGGTAATGAGTGCTGCCTACCGGAGTTTCGCCCATTTCCGCAGCTATTGTTGAAGTGAGCGGTCTAATTGGGTCGGTAATGATTTCCGGCACTATGGCAGCTCCGCCCGCTGCCATGAGTACAACCATTGTCTCTCCGAGAGCCCTCATGACACCCAAGAGCACAGCTGAAATAATGCCTGGAATGGCGTAGGGGATTACCACTCGGCGGGTAGTTTCCCACCTTGTAGCCCCGAGAGCGTAAGAAGCGTCCCGCAGTTCACGCGGAACAGCAGTCAAAGCCTCTTCAGAAAGAGAGGCAACAACAGGGATCACCAAAAAGCCAAGAAGAACCGAGGCGTTTAGCAAATTCAGCCCAGTGGCGATTCCCAGGGCTTCCTGCATCCATGGCGCCACTACCATCATTCCGAGAAATCCGAGCACGATCGAAGGGATAAAACCTAACAGTTCCAAGAGCACTTTTATAAAACTTCTCATCTTCTTTGGAGCTATTTCCGCGGCGAAGACCGCAAGAGAGATGGCTATCGGCAAAGCCAGAACGCTTGATAATAAGGTTGCGGCGAAAGTGCCGACAATAAGAGGCAGCATCCCAAGCGCGGGCGGCTCTTCAACCGGATACCAGTCAAACCCTGTAAAAATTTCTTTGATGCTGGATTCCTTAAGTACAGGCAAGCCGTTGTACACAAGAAATCCAAGAATGAAGACCATAAGGAGTATTCCGGCCATTGAAACGGCAAACACCAGCCGCGACATTACCTTGTCCCCCCTGCCACCAAAACTTGACTTGACCCCTTGTTGCAATGTTTGCGGCATTTTTACAACCATCCTCTCAGATTGCGATACGATGAAAGACTCTGATAGCGTGGCAAGTCAGCCGGCCGCTATTTGATTTCCTGTAAAGATACAAATCCGCTGGCGTTAACAAGTTTCTGACCGCTGCGGCTTAGCATAAAGCTCATAAAATCCATTAGATCTCCCGCGGGCCACCCGTTGGTGAACATGTATAAGTAGCGGGCTAGAGGATATTTGCCGCTACGGGCTGTAGTCGGAGTTCCTACTACCCCGTCAACGGCGATTACCTTCACAGATTTGCTGATATAGCCCATGCCCTCATAGCCGATGGCGTTTTTATTTTGAGCCACGGCGGCCATCATCGCTCCGCTGGAGGAAGCAACCTGAGCCCTTGGCGTTACCCGTGTTTTGCCGTTTCTGTCGAGGATCATTTCCTGCCAAGTGCCATACGTGCCTGAGCTTGTATCCCTTCCGACAACCACCATCGGCGAGTCTTTGCCTCCGACCTCTTTCCAGTTGCGAACCTTGCCCGAATATATACTTTTCAGCTGTGCCTTAGTTAAAGACTTCACCGGATTTGACGGGTGAACTACAGGTACAAGGCAGTCCAAAGCCACAGCGAAGGGAACCGGGTACACCTTCTTTGATATGCAGGCAGCCAGTTCCTTATCTTTGATAAAGCGCGAGGCATTGGCGATGTGGGCGCTGCTGTCTGAGAGAGACTTAAAACCGTTGCCTGTACCTGTACCTGACACGGAAAATTTGACTTGCGGATTGAGTTTCATAAATTCCTCAGCTGCGGCCTGACCAAATGGCAGCACGGTCGTAGAACCGTCCATCACAATCTGCCCCGCAAATGACGGCGATGAAAACAACATCAGCAGTGCGAAGATAGCCAAAACAGCATATTTTTTCATCATATTCCTCCTGATATATCTTGATATCAGAAGTATATCTAAGGAGCGTTACAGTTGTGTGCAGGGAATGTAACAGGAATGTAACAGGATGGACTTTTATAGCATATAATAGCCAAATGCTGTGACAAAGTGGGTAAAATCTCGTATAATACACGGCACACAGATATATCAGGCGACCTCATTGCGCGGAGGAGAGAATATGGAAGATATTATTACAGCCCTGGCAACCGCATGGGGCGAGGGTGGTATTGCTATTATCAGAGTTTCCGGTGAAGGCTCTCTATCACTGGCTGATAAGCTGTTCTCAGCTTCATCTCAACTCTCAGAGTATCCGCCGCGTCACATGGTTTTGGGTAAGATGATCTCTGCCTCCGGAGAAATATTTGATGAAGTTTTGGCTGTGCGTTTTGAAAAAAATAAAAGCTACACCGGTGAGGAAAGCATTGAATTTCACTGCCACGGGGGGTCTGTCGCGGCGCAAAAATGTATTGAAGAGCTTTGCGCACTGGGAGCTAGGATAGCTATGCCCGGAGAATTCACCCGACGCGCCTTTACCAACGGAAGAATGGATTTGCCACAGGCAGAATCTGTTTTGGGTATAATCAGAGCGAAAAGTGACAGGGCATTAATCGCCGCTAATAGGACGCTGCAGGGAAAGTTTTCTCAAGAGATTAGATTCTTTTTGGATAAATTGACTAACATCGCTGCAAAACTCGAAGTTGATTTGGACTTCCCCGAAGAGGACGAAGGGCTGCTGCCAAAGAAAGATGCAGTGCAAACACTTGATTCTTTGGTAGAAGAGGGAGATTTGCTGCTTAAAAGATGCCGCTGCGGCATGGTGCTTCGCGAAGGCATCAAGACCGCTATTTTAGGAAAGCCGAACGTCGGCAAATCATCTTTGCTCAATGCCTTGCTTTGTGAAGAAAGGGCTATCGTCACCTCTGTTCCGGGGACAACCAGAGATAATATAGAAGAGACAGTTATACATAAAGGCATACCGATTAAATTCATCGATACAGCAGGAATAAGAACAACAGACGATGTTGTTGAGTCAATGGGGGTTTTGCGGTCACGCCGCTTTATTGATGAGGCTGACCTCTGTCTGTTGGTGCTGGACGCATCTCAGCCAATAACAGACGAGGATCGCACTCTCTGGAATGATATAAAATTCAAAAAACACATTGTGGTGTTGAATAAAATAGACCTACCTTTATACAATAATGCAAAAATACTTAATCAGATTTCACCAATAAGTGGTATAGTGTCGTTATCATCATTATCCTCAGAGGGTATTAACGAACTAAAGGAGTACATTGTCACAAAATTCGCTTCAGCGGATGAGCTTGGCGGCAGTTATGCCGTCACAGCAAGACAGGTAAACGGCATACAAAATGCCGTTTCAGCATTGCTTTCGGCAAAGTCCGCTTTAGAAAGTACTATCGGTGATGACGTTGCCGTTTCGTGCATCGCCGACGCACGCTCCAATTTGGCGGAGGTTATCGGTATTGATCCCACGGAGGACTTGATAGAACGTATTTTCGGCGATTTTTGCGTAGGCAAGTAGTTTTTTCTACTGAGAGGAATCGGACAATGAAACATACTAAGCATCTTCTGATGAGAACTCTTATATGTCTTCTTCTGGTAATCGTTCCCATGTTTGGAACGATATCAGTCGATCTGCCTTTACCCACTCAAACTCGCCCTTCATTTGCGTCTGAAAAAACCGGCGCGGCACAAAGAAACTTTATCAGATCTAAGTACTCCTTCTGTATCTCGGCATCGGTAAACGAAAGCAGCTCTGCCCACGAAACTCCGGCAGCAATTAAGGAATTTTCCTACAGTTCAGCCATTCCCATTGCCGTAAAGCTGCGCCTCAGGCAAAAAAATTCATCGTTATCAAATTTGCAGCCTGCTTTAGTGGAATATTACGGTATCCCGACCTGTAAAATCGGGCTTATGTATTCTTGGAATGAGCTGCGCCCATCACACACAGAAAACCTTCATTTAAACAAAATCAAAAAGTTGGAATAGCCTTCCCTCAAGCGTACCCATCAAAACACGCATTCTCAAAAGGCCGGCATCGCTTTATTTTAAGCCAGCCTTAAGTAAGTGTCCTGCCAATTTCGACACCTAGGACAGGTGAAGTATGCATAAGGAAAGGAGCCTTTTCAATGTCAAACGCTTGTGAGACAGTTGGCACGTCTGCGTCAGCCCAGGACGAGCTAGCGGTAAGAAAACCGGAAAATATTTTTGACAAAGTCGTAGTCAGTTTCTACTCAATAGTATGTTTTGTGATGTCGATACTTCTTGTTGTTATAATCAGCTGCGCGACTATTATGCGCTACGTTCTTGAAATGGACCTCTACGGATATGAAGAATGGATAAAGATCTTCGCTTTCTGGCTCTATTTTATGGGAGCAGGTTATGGTGCATTCGCCGGCACGCATGTTTCCGCCGACCTGATACAGTCCTATATGAAGGAAAGCGTGCTGAAGAGACTGATAATTTTCATCAGAACATTGGTAACTTTGGGAATAACGCTGCTCTTCACATGGTACGGCTACGATTTCTTTATGTTCGGATTCACAGGGCCTTTGGGAACCGGTGTCGCCATACCGCGCTCCGTCGCTTGGCGCATTCCGCTTTGGACCGCCTATCTTTCAATATTCCTCGGGCTTCTCTCTATGTCCTATTACTTCTTCTGGGATATGATACGCGCGGGAAAAGCTTTGATTAAAGGAGGACAGGAAGCATGATTTATGTTGCTCTGGTAATATTAATTGTCACATTAATAATAGGTGTTCCCGTTCCCGTCAGTTTCATGGCTTCCTGCGCCTGGCTGATTTTCTTCGGCGGCGTAGATGGAGCGGGCTATCAGGCCTCGCAGCTGCTTCCATACGGCTTCGCCCAGATGAACTCGGTATCGCTGATTGCTATCGCCATGTTTATTTTGGCTGGCGGCATTATGGAACGCGGTAAGATAGCTGAGAAAATGATCGATATGGTTGACGTTTTTGTCGGCCACATTAAGGGCTGACTCGGCGTCGTTGCTGTAGTTTCCTGCGCCGTATTCGGCTCCATGTGCGGTGCCGCCTGCGCGACTCTTTCCTGTATAGGCGCGATTATGTTCCCGCGTCTGAAAGCAGGAGGCTACCCCATGGGTCATGCCTGCGCCTTGATGGCAAATGCTTCCCTTCTCGGACTTTTGATCCCCCCCAACGCTACACTGATTATCTTCGCCTGGATCAGCGGCGTATCCGTACTTGCATGCTTCCTCTCTACAGTAGGACCGGGAATAATTACCATCGTCCTGCTCAGTATCGTCAACATCTGGCTTCTCCGCGACAATAAAGAAATCTTTGTCGCAAAAAAGAGGTCAGCTAAAGAACGCATCGAGCTCTTCGCCAAACGCGGACGCTTGGCAATACCTGCTTTGGTTATGCCGGTTATGGTTCTCGGAGGTATCTACGGCGGCGTTATGACAACAACGGAAGCTTCGGCCGTAGCTGTTCTCTACTGCGTTCCTGTAGGACTCTATGTCTATAAAGGACTCGACTGGAAGGGGCTCTTTAACATCGTAGTCGAAAGTTCTATCACGACAGGTGTTATCATGGTAATGCTCTATTCCGTCTCGATGCTTTCCAGGCTCTATATTCTTGAAGATCTGCCGGGAAGAGTCCTGCACCTTTTCTATTCTATATCGGAAAACCCCTGGATAATTATGTTTATGATCAACGTATTTTTGGTGCTTATGGGTATGCTTATGGACGATATCAGCGTCGTTGTCTTGACCACACCTATTTTGATGCCGATAATCACTGAACTTGGCTTCAACCCCGTACACTATGCTGCGGTCGTCGGAGTCAACACTGCTCTCGGCTGCATTACACCCCCTGCGGCACCTGTGCTTTATTTGAGCGGACGAGTCGGGGGCGCTGCTATCAACGAGATTATGAAACCGGCTCTGTGGTTTATGGTTCTCTGCTGGATTCCGGTGCTTTTGGTCACTGCCTATATTCCCAAAGTCGTTCTGGCCCTGCCGCACTTTGTGCTTGGCGTGCCTTGGTAAGAGACAGAACAATAAATGTTCGCGCAAAAAGCCCGGAGATTTCCTCCGGGCTTTTTTGTTATCGCAAGGCAAAGTTTTTCTTTGTGCGTAAAGCACGCGCCATAGGAATAAATGAGTGCCCCTTGTCTTATAGTTATGTGCGGCCAAGTTATGAAAGTACCATCTGCCTGCTATAATCAGAAGGCAAAAACGAAGGTTGTCCGTTTTGTTAGAGTCGTTACGGTTGCTCTCCAGATGGGCGCAAGTAGCCGACCGACTCCGAAGCGGTACAATTTTCATTGGCTTTTTTCACTGCTTTACAAATAACCAATGACCGTCAGCTGATTAGATGTACTGATCGCAATACATCCAGACCAAATCCTGAACGGTGCATTTATCATTGTTTTTTTCATTGGCTTATAAATAACCCACGGACAATCCACTGATTAGATGTACCGATTGCGAAACAGGCAGACCGACTCCGGCGCGTAGGCGTATATAAATACGTCGGAGCGACAGAGTCGGTCTGCCTGTGAAGCAAGCGGTGCATATAATCAGCGGCTATCCTTAATAGGATTTTGCAAAGATAGCCCTTCTAGCTCCCTCTTTACCTGTGTAGAAGCATTTTCCTGTGTCACCGTTCCATTCCGTTGGGTAGCATCTGGGAGTGGCGCCGGTTGCATCTTTGATCGCCTTTTCGTCTTCCTTAGTCCCGGAGAAGTAGACATCGACAAAGCCGCCCTCTTTTTCTAATATTTCTTTGAACTGCTCAAGCGTCTCAACTCTGTGGGTGTTGGCAAAACGGAACGCTCGGGCCTTTTCCAACAGCGCCTGCTGAATTTCTTCAAGCAGTGCAGGAATTGCCGTCGGCGCATCTGACCAAGCAATGTCTATTTTTTCGCCTGTGTCACGGCGAACAACACGCAGTTTTTCCGCGGCATATTCTTTCTCTCCTAGTTCAAGGCGCAGAGGCACACCCTTCTGGAGGTGATAGAAGAAGCGATCTCCCGGTCTGATGTGGAACTGTGTGTCAATCTGGGTGAATCTGCCGCCGAGGACTTTGTTGAGTTCCGCCTGAAGCTCTTTAGCTTTGGGGACAATTGTCTGCTCAAGTTTGGCGTCATCAGTTGAAATGGGCACGATTACTGCTTTTGTAGGAGCGATGCGAGGTGGCAGTACCAAACCATCGTTATCTGAGTGAGTCATTATCAAAGCACCTATCAGTCTGGTGGATACGCCCCAGCTTGTGGTGTAGGCGAATTCCATTTCGCCGTTTTTGTTTTGGAACTGGATTTCGAATGCCTTGGCGAAGTTCTGTCCAAGGTAGTGGCTTGTTCCTGCCTGCAGAGCCTTTTTATCGCTCATCATCGTCTCACAGGTGTAAGTGTTGTCCGCTCCGGGGAAACGCTCGCCTTCGGTCTTTTCACCGGGGACGACAGGCAGAGCCAGGTAATCTGTCATGATTTCGCGGTATACTTCCAGCATTCTCAGCGTCTCTTCGACAGCCTCTGCCTTAGAAGCATGAGCCGTGTGCCCTTCCTGCCAGAGGAATTCCGAGGTGCGCAGGAAGAGGCGCGGGCGCTTTTCCCAGCGCATGACGTTGCACCATTGGTTGATGAGAATCGGCAGGTCGCGCCATGACTGTACCCATTTGCTGTACATGTGTCCGATTACAGTCTCTGATGTGGGACGGACGATCAGCGGCTCTTCGAGCTCTTCGCCGCCCGCATGTGTGACTACTGCGCACTCAGGCGCAAAGCCCTCCACGTGCTCAGCCTCTTTTGCCAAGAACGACTGCGGTATGAGCAGCGGAAAAGAGGCGTTAACATGTCCCGTCTCTTTAAAAGCTTCGTCAAAGTGCTTCTGTATCAGCTCCCAAATGGAGTAGCCCGTAGGGCGCACAACCATGCATCCGCGCACAGGCGCGTAGTCTGCCAGCTCCCCTACTTTAATAATGTCCAAATACCACTGAGAGTAGTCCTTTTCCTTTGGTGTGATGTTCTTCGCCATTTTTATAACCTCCGTCTGCCGCACCAGTGGCGGCAGGTATAATCGTAAAGCCGCATGTTCGATATTTTACCATTTGTTTTATATTTTTACGTATTTTACTTTAATACGTTAGCAGCACTTGACATTAATTTTTTATATCGTATCATTAATATTATACTATTTATATCACTTTAAATCACTATAAGGAGGAGCTAATATGTCTCTTCAGTGGAAAGATGAGTTTACCGATCAGCTTTGTGACTCTATCGTAGCTATTACAGACCGTGACGAAGCATACCGTTTTCTTGAAGACGTGGCAACTTTTTCGGAGATAAGAGCTTTTGCCCAGAGGCTGCAGGTAGCCAATCTTCTGCTTAAAGGTATGTCCTATCCTAAGATTGTCCAGGCTACAGGTGCCAGTACCGCAACAATCAGCCGTGTCAAAAAATTCGTTGAATATGGTGCTGACGGCTACAAAGATGTACTGGAAAAACTGGAAAAAGCCGGCAAGATGCCAAAGGCATAGCAAATCCTTTCAATGAATTCCACAGCAAAAACCGTCTTTATTATTTCAGCCAACTCACCGTCTGTAAGAGAGGGAGCGCTCTCTTTAGCAAAAGGGGGCAACAATTTATATTTCACCTCCGACAGCCGTGATGAAGCGGAAAAATTGCAACGTGAACTTGTAGGCCTCGGCGGCAAATGCGGCTGCCGCATTTGCGAGGAGGAAAATTTAGCAAGTATCGCTCCTGCCGTCATCGACTGTGTGGAGATGTTCGGCGAGATAAACACGTTGATTTTCGGAGGCTGGAAAGACTGCGGCAGTAAATTATTCCTTGACCTCTCTATTGAGGTTTTCGCATTTTACTGCTCTCTAATCAGCGACTTCTACGCCTGCTGCAAATGCGCTCTGCCTTATATGCTGGGAGCGGAGAACCCCACGGTAATTATTCCTCTTCCGTCCGAACCGTGCGGAGCAGCACAGGAAATGTATAACGGAGCGATGGGCGCTATGGCGGAGAATATGGCGCGGGAGTTTTGTAACTGCGGAGTAATTGTAAAGACTGTTCCCTTCAGCCCAGATCAAGCGGAGTTATTTTTCTGATTTTAAGCCAATTTTAATGATAGCCCAGGCAGCAAGGTCGTCAATATCACGAGGAGGCATCCTTAGCGAGGTCGGAATCAGCTTCCACAGCCCCTGTGGGCGGTGAAGATGCCAGTAAAGTTTTCTTCCCTCAAGCGTTGTTCCGTATTCTTTTACTGTCTCGATGCGCATGTCCGCATCGAGCAGTTTTTTTATCTCATCCGACGAAGTGCCATCACCGACATATATTTTACTAAACCCTGCACCAACAGCAACATCCGCACTCCCCTCTTTAAGCCAAGGGGATAGCAGCTCCGTTCGTCCATTAATCAAAGCCTCAGCAATGATTTTTTCCTCCGTTTTGGGAATTATCGCCGAAAAGATCAGATCTTCGCCCTCAGCCGCGGCAAAACCGATTTTAAAGCGCCCTGGATCAATCCCGCAAATCATCGAAATCACCGGCTTCTACAGATTCCCAGCGAGGATACATCCACATCCACTGATCTGGGTTTTCTCTGATCGCTTGGGAAATTTTATCGTTGCAGTCATCCAAACTGCTTTGGACATCTTCTCCATACGGCCTGCCGCCACGACCTTCCAACGGCGGCAAGATGTTAAAGTCAAATGTAAGCCCATCAGAACTTCTGATGCAAAATGCAGGAACTACCGCACAGCCAACTTTTGCTGCTAATTTAGCTACACCGACAGGCGTGCTTGCAGGGCGGCCAAGGAACATGGATAGCACCCCTTTTTTTCTGGCGTCCTGGTCAATGGGCACAGCAATGATCTCCCCATCTTGCAGGGCTTTCAGCATTGCACGCAAGTCCGTAGCTTTTCCTAGCGCCTTGGAGCCTCCGGCACGGCGGAGTTCTAAAATCAAGTTGGTAATACGGTCGTCTCTTTGGTCTGTACCAAGAGCGTTGATGGTGTAACCGTTATGCGCACACCAGGCAGCAGCATACTCCCAGTTGCCTATGTGCCCTGTGGCCAGCATAACGCCATGCCCAGCATCATAAGCTTTACGGAGGTGCTCTTCTCCGTGCACGCGCACAAGGTCATTTATATGAGCCGCAGCGTAGGGCATACGGGCGAATTCCGCAGCACCTCTGCCAAAGTGTTTGTAAGCACCGCGGACGATGCCGGCGGCTCTTTCTTTGGAGACACCGAGAACGTCAGCGCAGCGGCCGGTGGCCTCGTTAAATTTGCGCGCCGTGAACTTAGGCACCAAACCGCCGAGGAATCCTCCCAAAGCTACTGCAGTACTATGGGGCAGTGCGTTTACAAAAAAGCGAAAAACTGCTAGAGCATTCCAGATAAAGGGTTGTTTTCTTGACATATCATTACCTCGCAAACTATTTGAGCGCGGTTGACCGCCCAACTATCAATGGCTCGCCTGCTGCCGTTATGGCGCAAAAATACGCTCGCCATGCTTCACCTGCTGTAGAGGTCGCCGCCGTGGCAGTCGGCCAGCACAACCAAGGACATATCTTTCACATCCAGCCGCAGAACGGCTTCCGGTCCCAAGTCTTCAAAGGCGATGACCTCCGCAGAGATAACCGAGTCAGAGAGCAATACCGCAGTTCCTCCGGTAGCACCAAAGTAGACTGCTTGGTTGTCGCAGATGGATCGCAAAACTTCCTGAGAACGCCTTCCTTTGCCAATCATGCCGCGCAAGCCTCGCCCAAGAAGGTAGGGTGTGTATGTGTCCATTCTACCGCTGGTGGTGGGGCCTATGGGGCCGATTACCGCACCGGGCGGCGTAGGGGCAGGACCGGCGTAAAAAATAGTCTCATCTTTTAGGGAGAAGGGGATATCCTCACCCGCTTTGAGCGCCTCGACAAGTCTTTTGTGCGCAGCATCTCTGGCAACAATTATCTTGCCCGAAAGAAAGACAACGTCTCCTGCCTTTAAGTCATTTATCGTATCTTGCGAGAGAGGCGTCGTAATGTATTTAGCCATTGCAAAGCCTCCCCTCAATGATTCCCTCTGCATGGCGCAGCGCATGGCAGCACAGGTTTACCGCTACGGGCATTCCGGCTATATGAGTTGGCAGGGTTTCTATGTGCGCGTCTAGTGCTGTGACGTCTCCTCCGTAACCTCCGGGGCCGATTCCCAAGTTATTAACACGGCGCAGTATCTCTGTTTCCATATCACCGTATTCTTTTATAGGATTTCTTACCCCTTCCGCCTTCAGCAAGGCTCTTTTAGCAGCTAGAGGTGCCGTTTCAAAATTACCGCCAATACCGATGCCGATAACTGTCGGCGGGCAGGGATTGGGCCCGGCAATTTTCACGGTTTCAACAACCATGTTTATGATCCCCTCAACACCGTCTGCCGGTTTCAGCATAGCAATTCTGCTCATGTTCTCACTTCCCATGCCTTTCGGGCTGACGGTTATTTTAAGAGCATGTCCGGGAACTATCTGCCAGTGAATAATTGCCGGGGTGTTGTCGCCGCTGTTTTTTCTGTTAAAGAGTGGATCTAAAACCACGGACTTGCGCAAGTAGCCCTCTTGATACGCCTTACGAACACCTTCGTTAATTGCTTCCGTAACAAACCCGCCTTTGATGAGCAGATCCTGTCCCGCTTCAACAAAGACTACGGCCATGCCGCAGTCCTGGCATATCGGCATACCTCTGTCAGCAGCCAGTTCAGCGTTTTTTAGGATGTCTGAAAACGCCTGGCGCGCCAAAACTGTTTTTTCTCTGTTGGCCGCTTCGGCAATTAGCTCTTTCAGCTTTGGCGGCAGAATCAGGTTCGCTTTGAGGGTCAGAGCAAAGACCAGCTCAGTAACTTCTTCCGTATTTATTTCATAGCAGTCAGACATTGTTTACCCCCTCTATATCTTCCCTCTCTTACGCAGCCCAAAGTAAAAATGGACAACAGCCGCAAGATTGAATAACACGATGAATATAAGCGCCACTCTGTGCCCTTCCGCGGAAAACCTCCCGTCAGTAACAGGATAGCAGTTGAGTACCAGCCCGATAAACCACTGAGTGAAAAATGAGGCTAAAAAAATCGCGAAATTAAGCAGCGAGAGTGCGCGTCCTACTTCGTTGGCAGCAAAAAGGTTCCTCATCAGCGCAAAAGATATCATCACCATTGTGGAGAAGAACATTACTATTCCCCACATCCAAGCCACGGAGGCATCGTTACAAAAGGCTATCACCGCAATGAGGAAGGTTAAGAAAGTGCCGGAAAAAAGGTAGATCTTCTCATCAGAGACCAGTTGGTTTTTTCTGAACCAGTCTGCAAGTACTCCATTTAAAAAGTATCCCGCCGCAGCTCCGATGCCGGCGGCCATCATGAAGGATCCTCCACGTGATTCGCTCATAGATGCCACATCACGCATCCATGGGCCGATCCATAGGTATATATAGCCGAACATCACGCTTTGTCCGGCAATGGCAACTGGGGCAATATACCAGAAACGCGGGTCTTTTAAGAAGTGCATCATTTCCAAAAGCAGAGTGCAAAAACCCACAGAGCTGCTCTCCGAGGCTTTT
>RRZT011267491.1_pt1 | contig 12789 bp, 9 predicted proteins | sample 2165551 | NCBI WGS metagenome assembly RRZT01 (sample SAMN10456910, study PRJNA506462) | wastewater metagenome | biome: wastewater; feature: sludge; material: wastewater sludge; isolation source: wastewater sludge with Escherichia coli K12::gfp cells carrying plasmid... | place: USA: Moscow, Idaho ... | reverse complement strand
TCGATTTCATTTAAAACAACGGTTTTTCTTCGTGTCCAAAAGGGTGCTAAAAGCTCATCAGCCATTGCATCGCCTGTTAAACGTGCACAAACAATCTCAGGGGGTAAGACTTCGAGTTGTTTCACCACAAGGTTAACATATGCTTCAAGAGATAAGAGTTCAAAGGGTTCAATGTCATATTTTATGCCCAAAGGGGAACTTTTTACCACATGAAGCATGTGTATCTTAACCATATCTGGTTTTACTTTCGCAAGATACTTTGCGGTTTCTAACATTTCTTCTTTGGTTTCATTGGGGAAGCCATTGATGATATGAATGCCAACGGGTAGATTTGCCTTTTTTAACATTTGAATGGCGTCTGTCACGGAGTCTAGATCATGGCCGCGATTCATCCAACGTGATGTTTTATCGTGAATTGATTGAAGTCCAATCTCAAAGTTTACTTCTTTAACATGAGACATTTCTTCAAACCAAGCTATTTTCTCTTCATCTAAACAGTCAGATCGTGTTGCAATATCGATGGCGATAAAACGATCATCATAGAAAAAGGGTGTGTAAAGTTTTTTAAGTTGTTCAAGGGAGCCATGTGTATTGGTGTAGGATTGAAAGTATGCGATGGCTTTGGCATCAGGCCATTTAGATCGCATGAGTTCAAAGCCGTGTTCAATTTGTTTTTCAATGTCTTCAGTTTGTAAGATGGCATCACCACTGCCTCTTTCCGAACAAAAGACACAGCCACCTGTTGTCACAGAACCATCGCGATTGGGACAGGTGAAACCAGCGTCAATACAGACTTTAAAGACTTTAGAGCCATATTTATTTCTGACGTAGTAATTGTAGCTGTGATAGCGTTTATTATCGTTTGAGTACGGGAATGGATTGTTTTTCATAATGCCTCATTTCTACACAACATTATAACGCAAACTCATGCTATTTTAAATAGATGATTGCATTGTCTAATAAGAGTTGGTACAGTAGATTTATGGAGGGCATTATGAAAAAACTATCCTTATTACTGATTGTTTTATTAATTTTAACAGGGTGTCAAAAAGCACTGGACCCATCACGTTTCACCTATGTGGGTGAAGACGGTACTGTAACCTACAGTTTTGAAGATGATGTGACGGTACTTAAGAAGGGTGAATTTAATCATAGAGAACGCGTCTTGTATGTATATTTTGAGCCAAGAGCAGATGATACAGGGTTTTTATCAAACCTTTTAAATCATGAAGTCAGAGAAATGCTTGAACTGGGACTTTTGGATTTGAAGATCATGCCGCTTTTATTCTCTGAACCAGCCCAAGATGATGACTATGCAGTGTATGTGAAGTATTATTTGTCTGTATCTGAAAACTATCCTGAAGTAAGTTACGAGTTTTTAGAGAAATTTTTAGAGTTTGATATCATTCCTGAACGAAAAGATCTTGATGAAGTAGTGCTTGAGTTGGGTTTGTCAAAAGATGACTTAAAGGTGATTGATAAAGACCTAAGACGTACATTTAATCAAAATATTAAAGCAGGGACTGAACTCTTTTATAAAGATTTTGATGAGTCTTTAGTTTTAGTTTTAGAAGTTGATAAGAAATTCTTCTATATTCCAACAGATGTTCCTGATTTATCGAAAACATTGATTCATACAATTTATGAAACAGCCAATGATGTTGAGGCAAAACAACTGGAACATACATTTCCGAAATACTTTGAATAGATGAAAAAAAGAAGCACTTGATTGCTTCTTTTTTATTGCTTGAACTTAAAGTATTGAGTTTTATATAGAATGATTATCTTTCTATATTATAGAAGGACTTAATAGATCCTGAAATTAATTATTTTAAACATTAAAAAACTCATTATCAATCGATAATGAGTATGTGTTTCTTTAATGGAGCGGGTGAGGAGAATCGAACTCCCGTCTCAACCATGGCAAGGTCGTGTTCTACCATTGTACCACACCCGCATCTTTAAAAATAAATGGCGGTCCAGACGGGAATCGAACCCGCGATCTCCTGCGTGACAGGCAGGCATGTTAACCGCTACACCACTGGACCGTTTTTGTTATATTGCGAAAATTTAATGGCGGAGATGGAGAGATTTGAACTCTCGCGCCGGTTACCCGACCTATGCCCTTAGCAGGGGCACCTCTTCAGCCTCTTGAGTACATCTCCGTTACGTGTAATTTGCAATGCTATATCATATTATCACAAGACGATTTTAGAATCAATAGCTAATTTGAATTTCGTAATTTTTTTGATGTTTGCTGAAGTCTTCGCTTTGCCTCGCTTATCTATAATGCCATAAGCCTATAAGAAATGCAAGCCCTAATGTGAATTATTCGTAAAATTTGATTTAATTTCGTTTTATTGGAAGGTGTGTATGGTAAGATATAAATAAAGATGTGGAGGATTTAAAAGTGATAGAAAATAGAAAGAATTTTATTGTGAATACAATTTATGTTGCGATTATTACAAGTATTACATTTGTAATCTTAAGATTTACTGTGAATCACTTAATGCCTTTTGTTATTGGGTTTATGATTGCTTTTCTATTAAAACCGATTGTACGTAAACTGGATGATGTTTTTGGACAAAACAAATGGGTCGGTGTTCTTGTTACTATTTTATTTTATTCCTTGGTGTTATTTTTAATCATTTGGGGTATCTTTGGTAGTATTGCATTTATTCAACATGCCATTCCTAAAGCTGAACAGTTTACGAATTCAACGGTGATTCCAATGGCAAATGAGGTCATTGATTGGTTTGAAAAAGCTATTACAAATCTTGATCCAAAGATGACAGCCATTGTGGATCGTGCGATTACTGAGTTTATGAATGCTTTTGAAAAAATCTTAAACTTTGTCTCATCAGGGGCACTTTCTTGGATTACGGTTGTGGTTTCTTCGACACCTAAGATCTTGATTGCGATTGTTTTGTCTGTGATTTCTTCATTTTTCTTCTCAATGGATTATGAATACATTGTTGGAAAACTCTTAGGACTCTTACCAACGAGTGGGGATGCGTTCTTACTTGATTTAAAAGACGACTTTTCCAGATTAATTGGAAAATATATGATTGCATATGGAAAATTGATGTTTTTAACATTTATTGAACTTTCAGTTGGATTTATGATTTTAAGGATAAAAAGTCCGATTTACCTCGCTGCGCTTGTTTCCTTGGTTGATATTTTACCCGTACTTGGTACTGGTTCTGTATTAATCCCATGGGCTGTGTATGAAATCCTTGTTGGATCTGGTTCTCTTGGTGTTGGTATTTTAATTGTTTATGGTATCGTGACTGTGGTGAGAAATGTGCTTGAGCCACGTGTGGTGGGTAAGCAAATTGGTCTTCATCCATTACTCACTTTGGTTTCTATATATATAGGGGTTAAATTTATGGGGTTCTGGGGATTGTTTGTATTCCCAATCTTTGTGACAATTTTTGTGCAAATGCATAAAGAGAACCGTTTAAACCTTAAAGGATTCTTTAGAGCTGAATCACCACTTTGGACGCGTAGAAAGGCCATTACCGAAAATATTGAAGAAATTGAATAACTTTTATTGACATTGATTCAATTTATGGTATTATGTGTAAGCTTATGATGTTAAAAGGGTTTCACTCCAGTAGTGAAGCCCTAATAATGTCGAGGTCGTGGCACACTTGGAACTGTGTGCATGTATTGAATTATCTTAATGGAAGGAGAAAATGTATGCCAACAATTAACCAATTGGTCCGTAATGGAAGAAAAACTAGAGAATATAAATCAAAATCTCCAGCTTTAGGTCGTACACTCAACACAATCAAACGTGAATATACAAACGTAAACAGCCCTCAAAAACGTGGGGTATGTACTCGTGTTGGAACAATGACACCTAAAAAACCTAACTCAGCTTTACGTAAATATGCACGTGTTCGCTTGAGTAATGGAATGGAAGTTACAGCTTATATTCCAGGAATTGGACATAACTTGCAAGAGCACAGTGTTGTACTAATTCGTGGCGGTCGTGTAAAAGACTTACCTGGTGTTCGTTACCACATCGTTCGTGGTGCACTCGATGCAGCTGGTGTAACAGATCGTTGTCAAAGCCGTTCTCTATATGGTACAAAGAAACCAAGAGACTAAAAAAGATTTTAAAATTTAAACAAGAACTATATGAAAGGAGGCCTTTACTATGGGTAGAAAAGGTCAAGCACCAAAGCGTGATGTTGTTGCGGATCCAATTTACAATTCTAAATTGGTAACGCGTTTAATCAACAAGGTCATGATTGATGGTAAAAAAGGTCAAGCGCAAGCGATCTTATATAACGCATTTGAAACCATCGAAGAAAAAACAGGTCGACAACCAATGGAAGTGTTCGAAGAAGCACTTGAAAATGTATTACCAATGTTAGAGCTTAAAGCACGTCGTGTTGGAGGTTCAAACTTACAAATCCCAGTAGAAGTATCAGCAGAGCGTCGTTTGACACTTGGACTTCGTTGGATTGTACAGTACGCACGTACTCGTGGCGAGAAGACAATGGAACAAAGATTAGCAAACGAAATTATCGATGCAGCTAATGGTACAGGAGCTTCAGTAAGAAGACGCGATGATATTCACAAGATGGCAGAAGCCAACCGTGCATTTGCACACTATCGCTGGTAATTGTACCAGTAGAAAGGAGACTTTAATTTATGTCACGTAAATTTCCATTAAACATGATGCGTAATATCGGGATCATGGCGCATATCGATGCGGGAAAAACAACAACGACAGAACGTATCCTATACTATACAGGTCGTACACATAAGATTGGGGAAACTCATGATGGTGCAGCGACAATGGACTGGATGGCTCAAGAGCAAGAACGTGGTATTACAATCACATCTGCTGCTACAACAGCTTCTTGGAAAGACCACCAAATCAATATTATTGATACCCCAGGACACGTTGACTTTACAGTTGAAGTAGAACGTTCCTTACGTGTACTTGACGGTGCTGTTACTGTTCTTGATGCGAAATCAGGAGTAGAGCCACAAACTGAAACAGTTTGGCGTCAAGCTACAAAATATAACGTTCCTAGAATCGTATTTATTAACAAAATGGATGCTACTGGAGCAGACTTCCAGATGGCAGCCAATACAATCACACACAGATTGGGTGCAAAAGCTGCACCAATTCAACTTCCAATCGGTGCTGAAGACAAATTCGATGGTTTAATCGATATTGTTGAACAAAAAGCACATATGTTTGCGGATGTTACACAAAAGTCAGATGACATTGTGGATATTCCGGCAGAATTCTTAGATGATGTTGAATTAGCACGTCAAGAACTCTTCGAAATGATCGCTGATTTTGACGAAGACTTCATGATGACAATCTTAGAAGGTGAAGAACCAACTGTTGATGCTATTAAAGCGGCAATCCGTGCAGCAGTATTATCAGGTGAATTCTTCCCAGTATTATGTGGGGCAGCTTACCGTAACAAAGGTGTTATCGCAATGCTTGATGCAATGGTTGAATACCTACCATCACCAATCGATATTCCAAACGTTACAGGTACAGAGATGGATGAAGAAACACCAGCTGAAAGAGAAACTTCAGATGATGCACCTTTATCAGCACTCGCATTTAAAGTTATGACAGACCCATTTGTTGGTCGTCTAACATACTTCCGTGTGTACTCAGGTGTTGCTGAGTCAGGAACAAGCGTTTATAACTCAGTGAAACGTAAACGCGAACGTTTCGGTCGCTTAATGCAAATGCATGCGAACCACCGTGAAGATATTGATGCAGTATATGCAGGTGAAATTGCAGCTGCAGTAGGTCTTAAAGATACAGGTACAGGGGATACACTTTGTGATGAAAAGAATCCAATTATCTTAGAATCCATGAAATTCCCAGAGCCAGTTATCAACGTTGCGGTTGAACCTAAATCAAGAGGTGACCAAGACAAGATGGGACTTGCACTTGCAAAACTTGCAGAAGAAGATCCAACATTTAAAACATATACTGATGATGAAACAGGACAAACAATCATTGCTGGAATGGGTGAGTTACACTTAGACATTCTTGTGGATCGTTTGAAACGTGAATTTAAAGTTGAAGCAAACATTGGTGCGCCTCAAGTTGCATACCGTGAAACAATCCGTCAAGAAGCGGAATGTGAAGGTAAATTCATTCGTCAATCAGGTGGTCGTGGACAATACGGTCACGTATGGTTTAAATTCGAACCAAACCCTGGAAAAGGATTTGAGTTTGTGGATAAAGTTGTTGGTGGAACAGTTCCTCGTGAATTTATTAAACCAGCAGCAGAAGGTCTTGAAGCAGCTCTTGAAAATGGTTTAATTGCTGGATACCCAGTAATTGATATCAAAGCGACATTATTCGATGGATCATCACACGATGTTGACTCCAGTGAAATGGCGTATAAGATTGCGGCAAGTATGGCCTTCAAAGAGGCGGCTAAAAAATGTTCGCCAGTACTTCTAGAGCCAATCATGGCTGTAGAAATCACTGCACCAGATGAGTATCTTGGAGCAGTTATGGGAGATGTTTCATCCCGTCGTGGACAAATCCGTGAACAAGAAGAAAGAGGTAATGCAGTAATTGTTAAAGCATTTATCCCACTTTCAGAAATGAGCGGTTATGCGACAGACTTACGTTCATTCACCCAAGGACGTGGAACAAGCTCAATGCAGTTCGACCACTATGGTGATGTACCTAAGAGTATTGCTGAAACAGTTTCCAAGAAAAAAGACTAATTATTAGTTATTATGTTGATTTTAGTGTTTCTTTACACTAAAATATAGTTGATAGCAATGTTTAAATTGAAATAGGAGGATTATTGCATATGTCAAAACAACAATTTGATCGTTCGAAATCACACGTTAACGTTGGAACATTAGGTCACGTAGACCACGGTAAAAAAACATTAACAGCTGCGATTACAAAAAAAAAAAAAAAAAAAGGTGGTGCAGAAGCATCAGCATACGATATGATTGATAAGGCACCAGAAGAAAGAGAACGTGGAATCACAATCTCAACTTCACACGTAGAATACGAAACAGATACACGTCACTACGCACACGTTGACTGCCCAGGTCACGCGGACTATGTTAAAAACATGATCACAGGTGCTGCACAAATGGACGGTGCAATCTTAGTAGTATCAGCTACAGATGGCCCAATGCCACAAACACGTGAGCACATCTTACTTGCACGTCAATTAGGTGTTCCACAATTCGTTGTATTCCTAAACAAATGCGACATGGTTGATGACGAAGAGTTAATCGACTTAGTTGAAATGGAAGTACGTGAATTACTTTCAGAAAACGGATACGATGGCGATGATGCTCCAGTTATTCGTGGATCAGCATTAAAAGCATTAGAAGGCGACGAAGCATGGGAAGGCCGTATCCTAGAACTTATGGATGCAGTTGACTCATACATTCAAGAACCAGTTCGTGAAACAGACAAACCATTCTTAATGTCAGTAGAAGACGTATTCACAATCTCAGGTCGTGGTACAGTTGCTACAGGACGTGTAGAGCGTGGAGAATTAAACCTTAACGAAGAAGTTGAAATCGTAGGTATCCGCCCAACAAGCAAGACAGTTGTTACAGGAATCGAAATGTTCCACAAACAATTAGATAAAGCTATGGCTGGAGATAACTTAGGAGCACTTCTACGTGGAGTATCACGTGACCAAATCGAGCGTGGACAAGTTCTTGCTAAACCAGGATCAGTTACACCTCATACACAATTCAAAGCTCAAGTTTATATCTTAAGCAAAGAAGAAGGTGGACGTCATACGCCATTTGTTGAAAACTACCGCCCACAATTCTACTTCCGTACAACAGACGTTACAGGAACAATCAAACTACCAGAAGGTGTTGAGATGGTTATGCCTGGAGATAATGTTGAAATGACAGTAGAACTTGGTGCACCAATCGCTGTTGAGCAAGGAACAACTTTCTCAATCCGTGAAGGTGGACGTACAGTTGGTGCTGGAAACGTTACAGAAATCATTAAATAATCTTATTAAATGATAACCATAAAGGAGAAATCGCAAGATTTCTTCTTTTTATGTCAAAATGATATAAAAAATAGAATTAGACACAAATCACAACGATATATCGATCTGAGGGTCCATTTATAGGTGATTTGTTTTATTGTGATGCTTCTAAAAGGTGCTTAGATAGCTTGTTTTATGTAATTTCAAAGGTTTTGTGGAATTACTGGCAAATTCTAAAAGTAACTTCCGTTAATTGAAATGATCCAGTAATTACTAGAGTTATCTCTGTTTTAGTTTTATAAAGCGGAGATAACTTTTTAAAAGTAATCAGTTCAACAGACTTTAGACGTGCTTGAAAAAAGCGTCTTATTTCCGCTTCTTAGACTTGTTTCCGTTTAAGAAGGTCTCCACATTTAATTTAGTTTATATTTATATTATAATATGTTTAAGAATTCTAAGTATTTCTGAGCCATATATTGCTTCAAATGCTTCATTAGGATTGAAACCAGATAAAGATTTAGTCCTATGGTTATTAATTTTATTTTCGATATTTTTAATTTCTTCTGGTGTGTAAATATCTATAGAAGTCCCTTTAGGGATATGGACTCGCAATTGCTTATTTGCTTGTTCGACATTTCCCTTTTGAATTGAAGCCAAAGGGTCGCAGTAAAAAATTCGGGTTCGTTTTTCGTTAGTAAGAATGGATGTCTCTATTGAATCGAACCCAGAGAAACAAGGGTCCCGGTCAGTTAATATCGCAGGAAATATTTTTTTGAAATTCTCTGTTAATAAGGTTAATTCAAGCCTATTGTAGATGTTTTCTATTTTGGCTTGATTTGGCCTATCGATTAGAAAGAGTAGAACGTAATGAATTTTTGGTATAGACATTACTAGTAAACTCTTTTTATCTGTTTTAGGTCCACCCAGAAAATCTTTTTGAACTGGATAAAGATGAGGATGAACTTGAATAAATGTTAAATAATCAAGATAAGTCCGACCACTCCTATCTATGGCGTTATTCTCCTTATATTCATACTTTTTATGAATCTTTCTTTTTTTTAGTCTTACTGCTTGAGGCAGATCGATTCTCTTCACCTTTAATAATCCATTATTGATATATCTGTAAACTGTCGGTACGGATACATTAATATCTTCGTTATCTTGGACGATATGATAAATTGATTCTTTATTGTCTACACCAGCTTTGACGATACTGTTTAGATTATCAAATTCTTCTTGTGTTAGATTGATTCCTTGTCTGGATGTCACAAGCGTGAATTGAGCTTCCTCATGCGCTTTTTTTGCGTCATATTTGAATCTATCATTTCCGCAAGTATATCGAAGTTCGCATCCATTACACACATAGGGATATCTTTTAGTTTTACTACAATCTCTTTCAGAATATGCGTATAATTTCTTCATAGGAATTCGATGTCTTTGAATTTCTTTAGAAACGCTTGTTGGATCTTTATCCAATAGATTAGCGATTTCTACTAACTTTTTATTATATGTCAAAAGTTGTTTAATTATCTTTCTTTGTTCAAAATTAAAATGTTTCCACCTAGTCATAATTTTTCCTCCTTTTCATGTGGAAAACCTTCTTATAACTATTATAATAAAGTATCAGACTTATTTCAGTATTTTTTAATAAACGGAAATAAGAATTAAAATTAGCGGAAAACTCAGTTTGGACCAATAGGTCCTTTTTTTTCTTTTAAATCGCAATCATTTTGTTATAATGTATAAGAGGTGGCAAGATGAATCCGAAAAATCCATATATACAAATGCTAATTACACTGAGATTAAAAAAATTACATCGTGAAGGATTCACGCGTGTAAAGTATAGAGATCTGGAAGAGGTCTTTTTTAAATATATTTATCGTCGAAATTTACCTGATAACTTAAGTGAAGTGAGTGATCGCATCTTAAATATTTCTGTAGATGAAATCATCCGTTATCTTTCACTGGATGCATCAGTACGTTCTAAAGATATGGCAATATCTGATTTACTACACGGAGATTCATAATGAAACATAAATTCCCAAATTCCAAAGACATTAAAATGTTGATGATTCCAAGTTTGGTCTTGATCACTTTTTTTGTTTTGCTTTTTAATGTTTCGACCTTAAAGCTTGGAACAGGTTTGGGAAGAGAAGTACATCTTCTTACCAGTGATATTTCAAATGATGAAGATTTCATTCTATTTCAAAAAGAATTGAAGCGCGACAAAATAGAAGTCAGTATTTCAAATTCCAATACAGATCGCTTACTCATGAAGTTTGTGGGCGTGGATGATGTTGAAGCATTCACAAAAGATCTCTTTATCAGATTTCCAAAATTATTTATTTACGAAACAGGAACTTTTAATTCAATTTCAAATGTCACCAAGATGACCAAAACCATTCAAAGTTACTTTGTGGTATTTCTTTTGGCTTTTGTGACTGTTTGGACCTATCGCTATCGACTATGGGGCTTGTTTTTTGGACTCAGCATTTCTGTGATGAGTCTTTTAGTCTTGTTTATATCGAATCGATTGGGTTATATCTTTGATTATAAATTATGGTTTACAACACTGGTCTTGTTTGTGATCTTGGTATTGCTGAAAGGCTGGACCATTTTTAAAACAACGCATGATTTCGATATTTCGACGATCATTCATTATCATGCAATTACGGCGCTGATGTTAAGTTTAGCGGCGGTATCTTTATATTTACTCGATCCAGTCTTTCTTGATAATGCTTTAGCTGTTGGGATTGTGGTGGTTCTTTTAGTCTTTGAAACCCTTTATTTAAATAAAGCACTCTACTACGCAAAAGAAGAAAATGAACACGATTAAAAAGTGGCGGCTTACTTCAAGCAAAGAGACAGTATTAAAGTGCCTGATATTGTGGACACAAAGATTGTGGTCATCTCCTTAACGCTTTTAATGTTGGTGGTGAGTTTGTTGAGTTTAAGTGATCCTTCAAGAAAAGAAAAACATAATCCTGATTTTTCAATGGAACACTATTTAATTGTCGATAATAACGATGCGGTGAGTTTTCTTGAAGTACAAGCAACTTTAGGAAAACTTGACCTTTCAAAACATTTACTTGAATATAAAATTTCTGAAGAAAAGAAAACATGGTACGTCTTTGATGAATTTTCAAATTGGTATGGCTTAACCCAAACTAAAACAGCCGTTGAAGATAAGTTGGGTGTTGATGTGAATGTGATTCGTAAGGAAAGTTTTGAATATAATTTCCCGATGAAATTTCATTTAACCTTCTTTATCTCATTTACACTGATTAACTTTTTAGTGTTGTATCTGATTTCTAATAAGTCACATTCCTATCACTTTGTGATTATTAATTTTGCGATGTTGGTATTTTTACATTTATTTAAGTTTATCTTCAATATCAATGCATCCCTTGAATTTACCTTGATGCAGATCTTTGTGCCTGTGTTTGTCTTATTATCACTGCTTTTTTTCAAAGAAGAAAGAGACTTCTTTAAAACGCGTGGTATGGGCACAATTCTTGGCTATGGCGCAAGTTTATTGGCGATGTTGGTGTTACCCATTGTTCTGATTATTCCAGATCCCACATCAGATCACTTTTATATGATTTCATTATTTTTAATTTTCTCACTTGCCTTTATGGCAACACTTTTTGTTTTATTTTATATCAACAACTCCAAAGAAGGTGAACTATGATCCATTATGATAACTTAAAGGAAGATACACGTTTACTGCATCACAGTGAATTTGTTAGAAAAATCATCAGTGTTTATGATTTAAGCGATGCACAAATTGATCAGTTAAATAAACCGACTGTAAAAATCATTCAACATGATTCTATTGATAAAATCGCAAGTTTTCTAAAACAATCTGAACATCTTATGATTTGTGGGGACTATGATGCAGATGGTGTTAGTGCAACCAGTATTGCTTATCTTCTTGCGAAAAAGTTAAATAAAGAAAAGGTGGGGTACTATATCCCACATCGCTTTGATGAAGGGTATGGTGTTTCATGTAACACCATTCAATTAGCCCATGATAAAGGCTATACGGATGTCTTAATTGTTGATACCGGTGTTAAATCCCATGATGCAGTTGATTTGGCCCTTTCTTTAGGGATGCGCGTTGCGATTGTGGATCACCACTTAATTGAAGGGACACTTCCAAATTGTGATATCTTACACCCAAGCTTTTTAGAAAGCTACGCCAATAATATGAGTGCAGGGGGCTTGATGTTTGTGGTGGCCGAAAGTATGCATTTATTAGATGATAAAATCATGGCTTATGGTGCCATTTCTACCATTGGTGATGTCATGCCACTTTGGGGTAAGAACCGTGAGATTGTGATGCGTGGCTTAGAAGTCTTAAATAAAAGACCGCTCATCAACATTGATGCTTTATGGAAACGCTATAACGCACCCTATACAGCCAAAACCATTGGTTTTCAAATTGCACCTAAAATCAATGCGGTAGGCCGTATGGCAGATCGTGTCAATATGAACACCATGGTTCAATATTTAATTACAGACGATGAAACATCGATTCGACACTACGCCAATCAAGTGTTAAAAATAAATACTTTAAGAAAAGAAATTGGAAAAGATGATGCGAAACATGCTTTATCACTGATAAAAGATGACCCCATTCATATCGTGGCTTCAGAACATTTCCATGAAGGTTTGATGGGCATTGTTGCCAATCAGATTATGTCTAAAACGGGTGTTCCTACTTTAGTATTAAAAGAAAAGAAGACTGTTTATAAAGGCAGTGCCCGTTCAAGCAGTATTTCACTGAAAGATTTATTTT
>RRZT011293698.1_pt1 | contig 12792 bp, 12 predicted proteins | sample 2165551 | NCBI WGS metagenome assembly RRZT01 (sample SAMN10456910, study PRJNA506462) | wastewater metagenome | biome: wastewater; feature: sludge; material: wastewater sludge; isolation source: wastewater sludge with Escherichia coli K12::gfp cells carrying plasmid... | place: USA: Moscow, Idaho... | reverse complement strand
CGAGATTATCGAGCGCATTTCGTATGGTGTCAAACTTTATCCTGGTGATATTATAGGATCTGGAACTGTTGGTACAGGTTGTTTTCTTGAATTGAATGGAACTGGAAAACGTCAAAATCCAGCTTATCAAGAACAATGGTTACAACCAAATGATACCATCGAAATGTCTGTTACAGGATTAGGAAAATTAGTAAATTCTGTTCATCTTTACACTCAATAAACTCAACTTATGCAACATACAAAATCTTTTGAGCCAAATACAAGTCAATTTGATGACATTTTCAAACACGCCATTTCCCCACGTCCTATTTGCTTTGCAAGTACGGTAGATAAAGATGGAAATGTGAATTTGAGTCCGTTTTCATTCTTCAATATGATGGGACAAAATCCACCTATTTGCGTGTTTTCTCCACTTCGAAAAATGAGAGATGGATCGACAAAACATACATTAGAAAACATTTGGGAACACCCAGAATGTGTGATTAATATTGTCAATTATAACATGGTTCAGCAACAATCGTTGGCAAGTGTGGAATATCCAAAAGGTGTAAATGAATTTGAGAAAGCAGGTTTTACAGAATTACCTTCAGAGTTGGTAAAACCGCCTCGTGTAGCAGAGTCTCCGATTCAATTTGAATGTAAAGTGCGTGAAGTAATTTCTGTTACAGATCAACCAGGTGCAGCTAATTTGGTGATTGCAGAAATTGTGCGCATGCATGTGCAAGAAGATTTATTGGATGAAAATGATAAAGTTTCGCCTTATGATTTGGATTTAGTTGCTCGCATGGGTGGTGATTATTATTGCCGAGTTATTCCAGAATCTATCTTCGAAGTCGAAAAACCTACGCGCACAATTGGTTTGGGAATAGATCAACTTCCTGATGAAGTAAAGCATTCTAATTATTTAACGGGCAATAATTTAGGTCAATTAGGGAATGTGGAAAAATTACCAACTAATGAAATGATTCGTAATTTCAAAGAACAATTGACGCAACGATTAGATATTAAGAAATTTAAATCTGCAGAGGTTCGTCATCAAGTTGCAGCAAAACTTTTGGAACAAGGAGATGTAAATGGTGCGTGGTATTGGTTGTTGATGAAAATTTAGACGATGAACAAAACTGCATTGGTTTTAGGAAGCTCAGGTTTAATTGGCTCTCTTCTCTTAGAAAAGTTATTCAATCATCCTGATTATGCTACTATTGTCGCAATTGTTCGAAAACCTCAACAAATCAATCACCCAAAGTTAATTGAAATCGTAACTGACTTTAATTCAGAAATTAATTTAGATGAAATTGAGCAGATTGATTCTATTTTTTCATGTTTGGGAACAACTCGAAAAAAGACGCCTGATTTAGATGCTTATCATAAAATTGAAGTCGATATTCCGAATCAGTTTGCAAAGCTTGGGAGTCAAAAAGGACTAACTAAGTTTCATTATATTTCGGCAGTTGGTGCAAATGCGAACTCGTCTAATTTTTATTTAAAAATGAAAGGCGAAGCCGAAGAAACATTGCAAAAGAATACTATCAAACAATTGTTCTTGTATCGTCCATCTTTGTTGATTGGCAATCGAGCGGAATATCGTTTGGCTGAGAATATAAGTGCAAAAGTTTTTCCTTTGATTAATATATTTTTACGAGGAAACTTATCTAAATATAAATCAATTGAAGTTGAAAAAGTTGCTCAATCACTTATTGAAAATGATTTGCATTCAACATCAAATAAAGTTTCAATTTTACATTACAACGAAATAATTAATTCGATAAATACAACACAATGATCATATTAGCTGTACTCCTACCTTGGTTATCATTCATTTTAAGAGGAAAAATAATACAAGGCGTTATTTGCTTAATCTTACAAATCACCTTAATTGGATGGTTGCCAGCAGCAATTTGGGCTGTCGCATCACTTTTAGATGGACGAAATAAAGCAAGGATAAAAGAATTGAATAGATGATAAATCAATATAAAATAGCAAAAGATAACATTAACTTGTACGTCACTTTAGAAATTAATCCTTCTAAAAGGAGAAAATTCTTTTTGTTCTTTTGCATTTTATTGATGATTTCAATTCCGATTAGTTTAATCTCAATAATTGATTCGGAGCCGCAAAATTTCATTATTCCAATTTCTATAATCAGCTTCCTTATTTTCTATTTTATTATTCGATATTTTCTGTGGAATATTTATGGAAAAGAGAATATTATTATCAATAATAAGACAATTAGTTATAATCGAGATTTTGGTTTATATCAAACAAAATATTCTTCTAATAAGTATTCAAAATTAGATTTTGCAATTCAGAAAATTAAAAATGAAAATGATTTAGATGTTGGAGATTTAGTTTTCATTGATTATTTAGAAGATTCTCAATTACCAGAAGTTATTTTTCAGACTTCGATATTAATACCAATTGATGATTTAAAGAAAATACAACAAGAAATTGAATTGCATTTGTTTGATATTGATAAAGATAAATTAGCAGGGAATTATATTGTTTTTTCTCAGAATTGAAATAATTTTTAATAAAAAAGACAACTAATTAAGTTGTCTTTTTGCGTTATTTACGTTCATAATAATTTAAGATTTTATCTTCTTTCCCATCATTATTTTTATCACGATATTCTATCAACACCAGCGTATTTTCGTCTACTTTTTGATATTTATACACAGTTGTTGTTCTTGTACCATAAGTTAAACTAAATTCGTTATTATTTTCATTTACCGAATATTTGCCTTTAACAGGATCCAAATACGAAGAACAATCTTTACCTGTTGCATACATCGACACAAATTTTCCTTTTGCCATAAACTCTATCGAAGATTTCTTTGTACATTCATCAAAATCATATTTTTCTTCGTTCCCATCTCCAGTATCAACAAAATAATGCGTAGGATACCACTTTCCTATCAACCAAGATGTATCAAATTTCACCTGAACTGGTTTTGACACAGTATGATGCTGCTCGTTGGCAAAACTTAAAGGAGCAAACATAATAAAGTTTACAAGAAATAATAAGCAATTCTTTTTCATAATTATATTGGTTTTAATTGATTTATAAATATACTATGAAATTAGAAATTGGATAATAATTTATTTACGATTTAATCTAGTAAATTCAATAATTATAGTGAGTTTTTTGAACAATTTTCGGGATAATTTAGCAGTATCAAAATAGAAAAGTAGATGAAAAAAATAATGGTTCTAATGGTTTGTAGTCTTTTGGCTTCTTTTGGAAATGCACAAGAATATACAACTAACAATCTTATTATAAAACAAGGAAATAAAACATATACTATTAATGAAGCTGAGCAAACAATCACGCTTCGCCCTGAAGAGTTTAGTATTGAATACCTGAATAAACCTTATCAAGAGAAGAAAAATCTGTTTTATGCTGCACAAGCATTAGTGACTGATAGTTCGGCTGATGTTAATTTACAAGAAGGAACGAAAATAGAAAGTATTCAATATTTTGAAGCTGGAACTGGCTTTGCTGCAGAAAAAAACCAAGTTATACATTATCCGATTTTATCGTATGATGGGCATCAATATTTATATTATGTTTCAAATAAGGAAAAACGTGTGGATAAAATTGGAACGTCTGGAAATTGGGACATCTACAAATGGACATTAAAAGGTGTTTATCAATATGACGCTGAAATGGATTGGAATATTTACGACAACGATCAAGTACATATTGCTTTAATTATTGATCGAAATTTAGACGGAATTCTTCAAAAAGGTGAATTCTTCAACGTTCATATTAATTTTAAAAAATAACAATAACCTACCTCAATTTATATACAAACTAAAACAGTCTTCGGATTGTTTTAGTTTCTTCGATTCTACAAAAGACATTATATTAGCTTAAATAAAACCTCAACATCACAATATGTTAAAAAGTAATAGTGCTTTAAAAAATCTTTTTTTTCAACTTATAGTCATCATTTTATGCGCTATTAGTGGAATTGCTAATGCACAAGAAGTACTTATTAATTTTGAAAATCAATATAATAAAACAGCTCCAAATTCTGTAGAACGATACGAAATAACAGGAAAATATGCGCAAGCTTTATTGTTTAATAACCAAAAAGAAAAAGCTTTCGCTGTTTTGAAACAAAATATTGCGAGCGCCGAAAAACTGAGTGATGGAAAATATGCTGCCTATTTGCATGCGGTTTCTGCGATGAATAATCGAATTGATGATAATTTGAATGCAACAAACTATAATTTGCAAAAAGCAATTTATTACAGCGGACGCACAACTGATTATTCAACAAAAGGATATGTAAAATATTGCGAAGGTTGGTTGAATTTAAGAAACAATGAAGAAGCAAAAGCTGTAAAAAACTTTATAGACGGGCTTAAATTTCTGGACAAAGCACCTGTTACGCCAACTGTTCTTACGCGAATGAGTTCTATTTATAATGAATTGACTGGAATTTATTCGAGATGGGACGATTACGAATTACAAGAAAAATACAGCAAACTTGCTTTAGAAGTAGCCCTTAAACAAAATAATCCTAATTTAATTTTTACTTCTTATATGTCGATTGGATACATGTATGAGCAAAAATTTATGCAAAATGAGAAGAATATTTTTGTGCGAGATTTGGCTGAAAAATATTATTCTAATGCAATTGATACGTATTATAAAAACAAAAATGAAATGGCTACAGCAACAGATTTGTCGTTTGTTGCCATCAATTTAGCGAATTTATATCTTCAATATTATCCAAAAACTTACCAAGGAAAAGTTATCAAATATGCGTATTTAGCCAAAGAAATTGCTGAACAAAATCATCAAGCGGATCACGTTGCTGCTGCCAATGGTATTTTGGCGGAGTTATCTTTGCAAAATAATGAAGTTTCTACTGCAAAAAACTATTTACTCAATTCGCTTATCAAAGTCAATGAAAACACCGTTCCAGACAAAAATATTCTGCTTTCGCTGTATTTGAGTTTATCTGATATTGAAGATCGCGAAGGAAATTACAAAGAAGCCTTGCGTTATTATAAATTGTACACTTCTACTTACAAAGAAGTCTATGATAACGAGCAAGCGCAGATCAGCAAACGTTTGGAAGCTCAGTTTGATAAAGAACGTCAACAACAACAAATGATTCGTTTGCAATTAGAAGCCGAGAAAAAAGAACAACAAATTCAACTAATGCATTCGTTAGGAATTCAACAAGAACAAGAATTAGAAAATTCTAGATTAAGTGAAGAATTTCAACGTAAACAATTAAAATTAACTCGATTAGAATCCGATAAACGTTCTCAAGAATTAACGATTTCTGAACAAAATTTAAGGCTTTCTAAACTCGAAAATAAAAATAGAAAAGATGAATTGGTTAATTATATCACCGAACTTAATTTCAAGAATAAATTAAACAAATATTACATTTTCTCTATCATCTTCTTTATTGCTTTACTTGGATTATTGCTTTATGCTTTAAAACAACGTAACAAACATCTAAAGCAACGCGAAGAATTATACAAGTTGGAAATAGAACAAGAACGTCAAAATTCTAAAATCTCTACGTTAACGGCTCTTCTTGATGGCGAAGAACAAGAACGCGCACGACTTGCACGCGATTTACACGATGGTTTGGGCGGTTTACTTTCTGGAACAAAAATTCAGCTTACTCATTTAAACGATAAGATTGACGATCATTCTAAAAAGGACATGGCAAAATCTATTCAACAATTAGATGGAGCTGTTGATGAATTACGCCGTGTAGCTCATAATTTAATGCCTGATTTGTTATTGAAATATGGTTTGGAAGAAGCCCTAAAAGAATATGCAATCCGAATGTCGAATGAACAATTGGATATTGATGTTCAATTTTTGAGCTATACGAATTCGCTTGACAAAGAGCATCAATTATTGGTCTATCGTATTATTCAAGAATTAGTAAATAATGCCATTAAACATGCACATTCGACACAAATTATCATTCAATTTGTTGAAGATGAAAACAATTATTCTGTCACTGTAGAAGATGACGGGAAAGGTTTTGATATGAATAATACAAAACTAACACAATCAGCAGGTTTACATAATATTCAATCGCGTGTCCAATTTTTGAAAGGACAATTAAATATACATTCAGAAATCGATTTAGGAACAAGTATAGAGTTCCAATTTCCTAAAATATAACTTATGATAAAAATAGCAATCACAGACGACCATCCCTTATTATTAGAAGGTTTACGAAATATTTTGAGTAATCAGCCAAACTTACAAGTAGTTGATTGTTATGCTTCGGCTCAACAATTACAAGAAGCCTTAAAAACCACAGAAATTGATATTCTTTTGTTAGATATCAATTTATCGGATACCAATAGTATTGAATTGATTAAACCTTTCAAGAAAAAATATCCTGAAATGCACATTATTATGTTGAGCGTGCACAATGAATACGCTGTGATTAATAGTTGTTTGGAAGAAGGTGCATCGGGCTATATTCAGAAAAACGCTTCTGTTGACGAAATATTAGAAGGGATTAATTCTATTTTTGATGGAAAGAAATTTCTTTGTTCACAAACTAAAAATGTGATGAATAAGAAAGAAAAAGATGGTTTGAATACGATTCCGAAATTGACACGTCGCGAAAAAGAGGTGTGAATTGGAGCGAGGCAATGATTAACAACACAACAAATTGCAGATAAACTGTTTATTAGTACGCATACGGTGGACAGTCATCGCAAGAATTTGATTGAAAAATTTAAAACATCAAATTTAAGTTCAGCAATCACATCAGCCATAGAATATGGATTGATTTCAAAACCTTAAAAAATACCTATAAATAGGGATATTTTAATTCTAAAATTTTTATCAATTTTGAAAAAGAAATAACAACCTATATTTCAACCGACTAAACAACCCAAAATAAGATTACTAACCAATTCTTATTACCTTAACTACATCTATTGAAAAATCGCTTAGTTCTCTACTTAAGCGATTTTTTTTATATTATCTTAAATACTTAATAAAAAAGTATATAATTTAAAACTAAAAAAACGGAAGAATAATATTATTCTTCCGTTTTTTTTATGACTAACATTATTCTTTTTAATGTCCTCCTTCAGATTCAATCTCATCTATATTAATTCCTTGTTTCTTTAAAAATCCTTTGACCATTACTGCAAAAGATATTAAATAAATAAAACAAATTAATGGAATAACATATGAATTATGAATTCCTATAATATCAGATAATTTTCCTTGTATAGGAGGAATAATAGCTCCTCCTAAAATCATCATTACTAAAAATGCAGAACCTTGTGCTGTATATTTACCTAAACCTACAATAGATAAACTAAAAATTGCGGGCCACATGATAGAACAAGCTAAACCTCCAGCTAAAAATGCATAAATGGCAACAATACCTGTCGAAAGTAAACCAATTGTCATTGCGATCGCTCCAAAGATTGCGAAAATAAGTAATGTACGAGCTGGTTTATCTTTAGATAAGAAAAATGCTGCAATTTGTAAGGCTATACATATGATATAAAAATATAAATGTGACATATCAAATCCAGCTATAGTATTAACACCTATAACAATTGAAAAAGCAATAACCGGAACAATGATTAATAGGAACTGTTTTTTGGATTTAGTCAAATTAAATGCGCTTATAGCTCCTGCCCATCTACCAATCATCATACTTCCCCAATACATCGTTACATATGGAGTTATTTGTGATGAGCTAAGACTTCCAAATTCTTTTAGTGTCAACAATTCTCCTAGATTAGAACCTATAGCTACTTCAACACCTACATATAAAAACAATGCTAACATTCCTAGAATTAATTGAGGATATTTCATAGCTCCCCATCCTTCCGACTTTTTCTTTGCGCTGAAATAGGCATACAATAATCCAATTATAACAACTGATAAAGCTCCAAAAAGCCAAGCCATTCTTTTTAATTCTAAAGGATTTTTTAACGTAACTACTTCTGCTTTATAACTATCTATTAATGTTATGTTTGTCGTATTATTAATTAAGTTATTTAATTCTTCAATTCTTAAAGCTTCGACACTCTTATAACTTAAAAATACTGGAACAAACATGATTAATAGTAAAATTGTCATTACAATTAACATTGTTAATGCTTTGTTTGATTTCTCCATTGGTTCATTATTTATTCCTGCTGGAACTTTCTTAGAAAAGAAGAAAATTGCCGCAGCTATAACAAATAATAAACCTACTCCTATATATAGATATTCTACCTTTGTTAATGGTAAGCTCTTAATTACATCGTCTGACACATGATCAAAAGTACCAAACAATGCAAAACCAATTACTAATGGACCAATTGTAGTTCCAAAAGAATTTATTCCACCTCCCAAGTTAATTCGAGAAGTTCCTGTTTTAGGATCACCTAATAAAACTGCAAATGGATTTGCAGCAGTTTGCTGCAATGAGAATCCTAAAGCAACAATAAATAATCCCATTAGCATCCCAATATAAATATTTACTTGAACTGCGATTATCATAGCCCCAGCTCCTAATGCAGAAAATAAAAGTCCATAAACTATACTTTTTTTATACCCCCATCTTCCTACTAAATCCTTTCCTTTAACAACACTCAATATATATAATAAAAGCGCACCAATATAATAGGCTGTATAAAAAGCAAAATCGATTAATTGAGATTGAAATTGATCTAATTCAAAGTAATTTTTACAAAATGGAATAAAAATATTATTACCCGCTGCTATAAAACCCCAGAAAAAAAATACAATTATCAGCGTATAAAGTGCTGGATAATTAGTTTTTTGTGTTTGACTCATGTGTTTTGATATAATTATTAATAATGTTTGATGATTAGCTTTTTAAAAAGCTTATAAATATAGTTTATTTCTATTCTAAAAAACAAATATGATTTCATTTTATGTTAATGATAATTATAAATCATTTATATATTTCTGTAAGTAAATGGTATAAGTTTTTTTTATTACTAATAATTTTCAAACAACTACATTCGTCATCTCTTGTAAAGAAATTTTTATAGTGTTTTATGTACATTATTAAAAAACTTTTTAATACTTTTACAAAACATCATCTCGATGTATTTTTTTAAATACAAAATGTAATCGATTACATTAATTTTAATAAATAACTATTATGATAAATTCTGAATTTAGGTATGCACATCACCCTAATGATGTTAAAAAATATACAACTGAAGAACTAAGAGAACATTTTTTAATTCCTGATATATTTATAGAAGATCAGGTGAAATTAGTGTATTCGATGTATGACCGCTTGATTGTTGGTGGAATTTATCCAGCTAATCATGCGCTAACATTAGAACCTACAACAGATCTTAAAGCAGAATTTTTCTTAGAGAGAAGAGAATTAGGTATTATAAATGTTGGTGGAAAAGGAAAAATAACTGTTGATGGAACTTCTTATGAATTGAATAATAAAGAAGCTCTTTATATTGGTAAAGGGAATAAAGAAATCATTTTTGATAAACTAAATAACGAACAACCTTTGTTTTATATCAACTCTGCTCCTGCTCACCACACTTTTCCAACGAAAAAAATAACAAAAAACGAAGCTGAAATTGTTGAGTTAGGCGACTCTAAATACGCGAATAAAAGAACAATCAATAAACTTATTGTAAATAGTGTTTTAGAAACTTGCCAATTACAAATGGGTATGACCGAATTACATACTGGTAGTGTATGGAATACAATGCCGGCTCATACACATGAAAGACGAATGGAAGCATATTTCTATTTTGATTTAGAAAAAGGGCAATCAATTAGCCATTTTATGGGACAACCAAATGAAACGCGTCACATTTTCTTACAAAACAATCAAGCTGTTATTTCGCCAGAATGGTCTATTCACTCGGGTGTAGGTACTTCAAATTATACTTTTATTTGGGGTATGGCTGGCGAAAATATGGATTATGGTGATATGGATGGTGTAAATACGGATGAATTAAAATAATAGAATTATGAATTTATTTGATTTATCTGGAAAAATAGCTTTAATTACAGGAGGAACACACGGTTTAGGATTAGCAATGGCAGAAGGATTGGCGCAAGCTGGTGCTGAATTAGTTATTACAAGTACTACTCCTTCAAAATTAGAAGAAGCTTTACAATATTATAAAAACAAAGGATTTACTGCTACAGGATATATTTTTGATGTAACTGATCAACTGAAAGCAAAAGAACAAGTTGAGTTAATCGAAAAAAATCATGGTCAAATTGATATTCTTGTCAACAATGCTGGAATTATCAAACGTGTTCTTGCGGTAGATATGGATGTCGAAGATTTCAGAAAAGTTATCGATGTCGATTTAGTTGGTCCTTTCATTATGTCACAATTGGTTGCAAAAGGAATGATTGAGCGTAAAGCTGGAAAAATAATTAATATTTGTTCGATGATGAGCGAATTGGGACGAGACAATGTTTCTGCCTACGCTTCGGCAAAAGGTGGATTGAAAATGTTAACGCGCAATTTAGCGACAGAATGGGCAAAACACAATATTCAAGTTAACGGAATCGGACCTGGTTATTTTGCAACTTCTCAAACAGAACCTATTCGTGTTGATGGAAATCCTTTCAACGAATTTATTATCAATCGAACGCCGACTGGTCGTTGGGGAAATCCCGAAGATTTAGCTGGTACAGCGGTTTTCTTAGCTTCAGAAGCAAGTAATTTTGTTAATGGACAAATTATTTATGTCGATGGAGGAATTTTAGCAACAATAGGTAAACCATCAAACGAGTAAAATTTAAATACTATATGAAATCATTTATAACTGATACATTTTTATTACAAAATAAATATGCCGAGGAATTGTATTTCAACTATGCTGAAAAACTTCCTATTATAGATTATCACAATCATTTATCGCCAAAAGACATTGCAGAAAATAGAGTTTTTGAAAATATTTCGAAAGTTTGGATAGCTGGAGATCATTACAAATGGCGCGCAATGCGAACGTTAGGAATTAATGAAAATTACATCACAGGAAATGCGTCTGATTTAGAAAAATTTGAAGCTTGGGCGAAAACTGTTCCTCATACACTTCGAAATCCTTTATTTCATTGGACTCATCTAGAATTAAAACGATATTTTGGAATCGATGAATTATTGAACGAAAATAACGCAAAAGAAATTTTCGAAAATACTTCGGCTCAATTACAACAAGCAGATAAATCTTGTCAAGGTTTATTAAGCTTAGTAAATGCTGAAACAGTTTGTACGACAGAAGATCCGATAGATACTTTAGAATATCACAAAACGTTGAATGAAAGTAATTTCAAGACAAAAGTTAGTACAGCTTTCCGACCAGATAAAGCAATTCTGATTGAAAATGAAGATTATAATTCTTACATTAATAAACTTTCTGAAGTTGTTGGTTTCGAAATTAATTCATTCCAAAACTTGAAAGATGCATTATATAATCGAATTGAAGCGTTTAATGCAATCGGTTGCAAGATTTGTGATCATGGTTTAAATAATATTTCTTACGAAGAATTTACTGATAATGAAATCAATACAATTTTCGAATCAAAAAGAAATAACCAACCGTTAAATCATACTCAAATCGAACAATTCAAAACTGCCCTACTTTTATTTTTAGGAGAAACGTATCATCAATTTGGATGGATTCAACAATATCATTTAGGCGCACTTCGCAATAATAATGCTCGTATGCATCGTGTTTTAGGGCCTGATACAGGTTGGGATTCTATCGGAGATTTTAAACAAGCAGCCAATCTTTCTAAATTCTTAAATAGACTAGATGGAAATGATAAATTGACAAAAACAATCATCTATAATTTGAATCCAGCTGATAATGAAATTTTTGCAACAATGATTGGAAATTTCAATGATGGAAGCGTAAAAGGAAAAGTACAATTTGGTTCAAGTTGGTGGTTTTTAGATCAAAAAGATGGAATCATCAAACAACTAAATGCCCTATCTAATATGGGGTTAATAAGTTGCTTTATTGGAATGTTGACAGATTCGAGAAGTTTCTTATCTTTCCCTAGGCATGAGTATTTCAGACGAGTTATTTGTAATTTATTCGGAGAAGAAATGGCAAATGGAGAATTACCAAATGATATTGAATTAGTTGGAAAAACAATATCAGATATCTGTTATTACAATGCAAAAGAATATTTTGATTTTTAGATCTATTTATGAGCAATAATATTTTGACTTTTGGAGAAGTTTTAATGAGAATTTCTCCATCAAATCATAAAACTTTGCAACAAAGTAAAGAAGTAGAATTCTTTTTTGGCGGGACAGAAATGAATGTTGCGGCTTCTTTGTCAACTTTTGGTTGTAAAACGCAGCACATCTCAAATGTTTCGAATGATTTTGTCGGAGACGCAGCTATTTCTTACATGAAGAGTTTAGGAATTGATGTTTCTTTTATCACAAAAAATGAACATCCGCTAGGATTATATTTTTTAGAAGTTGGTTCTGACGTCAGACCAAGTCGTATTGCTTATAATCGATTAAATGGATCTTTTTCAAATATAAAACCAAACGAAGTTGATTGGAATAAAGCCTTAGAAAACTGTAACTTTTTCCATTGGACAGGAATTACACCTGGAATTTCAGAATCTGCTTATGAAACGTTGAAGCAAGGTTTACAATTGGCTTATTCCAAAGGTATTCATATCACAACTGATCCTGCTTATAGAAGTAATTTATGGAATTACGGTAAAAAAGGACAAAATATTTTGAAAGAATTAATCGGATATTCAACCATTTTTATTGGTGGAGTGAATGAAAT
>RRZT010381741.1_pt1 | contig 12793 bp, 8 predicted proteins | sample 2165551 | NCBI WGS metagenome assembly RRZT01 (sample SAMN10456910, study PRJNA506462) | wastewater metagenome | biome: wastewater; feature: sludge; material: wastewater sludge; isolation source: wastewater sludge with Escherichia coli K12::gfp cells carrying plasmid... | place: USA: Moscow, Idaho ... | reverse complement strand
CCGCCAGCGTCGGCATTCACGACTTGGCAATGTCAGCCCGGCGGAGTTTAACAAGAGGTATTGGAGAACTGCTCAGGCTGCTTGATCCGGGACTGTCCGATCTTGTCAGGACACCTCAGTAGCGACCAGCACTGGCGGGTATTGCCCAGATGTAGCAGTTTCACCACCACCATCAGCGCGTCCCGATAGTGCGCCTCGCTGCGGCAGGCCAGCCCCAGCCCCTCGATAAAATGGGGCCACAGGATGCTGAATTGACCCACCTCCGGGGTGGGATGAAATAGCTTGGGCAGGTATTTTTCCAGCGCCGTGAGGGCGATCCGTTCGATCTGTTGCTGCGCTAACCGTCGTCTCTTGCTGCGGGCCTGATGGCCGTGGCGGGGGGCGTCCTCTGTTGCCTTGCGCAGCCGTTCCCGTGCCTCCCACAGGGGATTGCCGTTTAGGGTCTGTGGCCCATTCATCGGCAGCCCCAGCCCGCCAGGGCGGTCAAGCCGAGTGCCTCCAGCCACGTCTGGATCAGCGGCGCCAGTGTCCGCAGGCTTTGCAAAGAGGCGCCACTAAAGGGATGGCCAAACTCCTGTACCATCTCCTCATGACCGAGCAGGGCGTTGATCAGATGGGTGGGCACTGCGCGTGCCAGCAGCTCGGAGCGCAGCGCGTGGCGGTGCCAGTTGGCGGGCAGCGGTAAGAGTGTGTCGAAGTGATCGCACATCGACTGCACCGTGATGGGGGCGACCTGCCAGGGGGGGGGGCTGTCGGTGCTGTCGTCCCGTTCAAGCCAAAACAGCATGGGGCGCTGATTATCCCGTGCGGCCTGCGCCGCAGTGGCGGCAGCCTGCAAGCCCGGTGCACGGCTCATCGCCAGCTGGGCCAGGTGATCATCGAGCGCCTGTAATTGCGCCAGCGCCAGCGGGGGCAATGGCACCAGCCGGGCCGCACTGCAGTCGCGGGCTTCTTTGTCGGTCAGCAGCATCACGGCGAGCCGCGGATCATAACTGCGACGCTCACCATACATGTCGGTCACCGGACGGGCCCCGGTGGCCAGATTGAGGATCAGCAAGGTGTGGCGCACCAGCAGGTTGTGATAACGCGGGTCATACTGGCGGCGCAGGGCGACTATCTCAGGCTGGCTGAGATAGTGCTGATAGGGGGCCAGCAAGGTGCGCAGTGTCGCACTGTCGGGATAGAGCCGACTGCCGATTGCGGTGTCCGGTGCCGGGGTGGCGTCGGTGGCACAGCCCAGCTGGGCCAGATAGCTGTGCCACACCCTGAGCACCGCCTCATGCTGGAGGTGGCTGTAGGCCAGCGGCGCGCATTGCTGGGCGGTTTTCCGGCGCAGCAGACCACTGATCGCCTCATCCACCTGATGGCGTTTGAGCCACTGAGTCAGGTAACGGCTGAGCTGGGCCAGGGTCAGGGTGAGGCGGTAGCGCTGACACAATTCGCCAAGCGTCTGCTGCAGCATCTGGCGGGTCACCGGCTGCCACCGATCATCGACAATCAAGGGGCGCAGCTGCTCTGGGAGCGGCAATAACAGGTAAAAATGCACCTTGGGCAGCAAGGCGTTCAAGCCCCGGTGCACCTGACTGTTGGCCACCTGATGCCAACGCTGCAGCGCAAAGTGCGTTTCCAGACACCAGATCCCGTTGTCATTGAAGTGCTCCTCATCCTTGCCAAAGGCACGTCCGGGGCCAGGCCACTTGGCAGGCCCCCGGGTCCACACCGGTAACTGGCCAAGCGCTGGCCAATCGAGCCCCAACACCAGCATCGCCAGCAGTGCCAGCATGGCGGGTTGATGCGCCGCCCCTTTGCACAGTGCCTTGACCAGGGTGGTGATATCACGCGCCTGCGCACAGCCCGGATCACAGGGCAGTAACTGCGCGCGCAGCGACATGCTCAAGGCCACCGACTGACTCTGCTGGGCGCGGGCCTGCCAATCCATCAAGGGGGAGGCCGCTTCGGGGGCATCGCCTTGCTGGGTGATGAGCCAAGTCTCTTGATCGGTTGGCCTATCGCGCTGAATTTCCAGCTCCCCGTCGCTGAGCCCGCGCCGTCCCTGATGGGTGAGCAGGGCACTGATGCGGGAGATCTGCACCTGATCCTCGGCCAGTGTCAGTGGACTGAACTCCAGTTTTTGATTGGCATGCTCACGGTGGGCACCGCCCCCCCGTTGCTGCTTGACGCGCTGCTCGACCAGCCGCTCAAGTACCCGCAGCAGGGTATCGACCTGACCGGTCAGGGTCTTGTTGTTGGCAAATTCGGGGCGTTGATCCTCGATCGCCGTGATCAGGGTGTCGAGTGGCAAGGTGAGATCGAGCTTGGACAGAAACATCAGCAGCGAGCCGCGGCGCTGATCGGCCGCCAGACGGACATTGCGCAGGGCCGCATCGATGGACCCATCTTCCCGGATCTGCTCGCTCAGATTCAGGCGAGTGAGGGTGATCGCCGCCAGCAAGGTCAGCTTTTTGAAGAGGGCAAACAGGGTCGCATTGAGGGTCACCCCGTGCTGCAACTCGGCCAGCACACAATCGACAAAATAATATTTACTGAGGGTTTTTTGCTGTTTGAGCTGACCACGCAGGGCCCGTGCCGCACTGTCTTGCTGTGTTAACGAGCACGGTGGTTGCATCGCATCCGGCTGCACTGACTGTGCCATGGCATCGAGCCGCTGCGTCAGCCACTGCCGATCCGCTGCCAGCAGCTGATCAAACTCGCGGCCCAGGTCGATATCTTCGGCAATTGCCTGGCGCAGCTTATGAGCGATCAGTGAATGGTCGCGGGTCAACGCGACCGGAAATAGCAGCTGCCAGACCCGTTCGGCAGGATCAAGGGGCGCCGGATCAATGATCACACTGTGCCGCTTGCCACTGGCTGAAAAAAGCCGGCTCTGCCACGGGGTCTTCCCGGTGGACACGGCCCTGCGTCAGGTGCCTGGCCTGATGGGCCAGTTGAGCACGGCTCAACCCCAGCCAATCGGCAACATCCTGTTGCGACAGCTTGCTGGTCTGACCGAACAGCCGCTGGCGGGCGGCCTGATCCAGCGCCTGGTTGAGGACGCGGCGTCCCCACTCAGGCACCGTCCCGTCGGGGGACAACTGCATATAGCGCAGCAGTTCGGCGCACAGCATGGCCTCTAGTTTGTCATCAGTTAACGTGACCTGGGTCAGTGGCAAGCCGGCGGGGGGCTGATCGAGCGCAGGCCACCACAATAGCGGCAACAACGGGCCGAGCAGGGTGATCTGATGGCCGCGCTGATCGGGGCGTTTGCAGCGCTCGCTGACCAGCAGCGGGGTCAGGCTGGCGATCCGGGTCAACGGCGAGGGACGCCGCAGGGCGTCATGCAGCGGGTATGAGCTCGCCAGCGTCGCAAAGCGGGCGAGCATGGGGTGCAGGGTAAAGGCATCATACTGGGTTGATAAATGCATGCGTCCAATCAGCGTGAGGCAGATAGCCCCTACATTAGGGAGCCAAGCGAATTTGGCTAGTCGTTCGACGGGGAGGATGGGTAAAAAATGATGAGATTGCGGAGGTGATCACAAAGCGGGGTGGGGCGTGTTGCCAGCGCGGTCACATCCTAACTACGGGCTCTTGTCGGCGGGATGTGGTCAAGGCCCATGGCGGGCCCTGACCACAACCGGTGTTAAGTCAGCGAAACTGTCAGCGAAACAGCGAGTCCAGATCGAAGCCATCATCCCAGAAGGCGTCTTGCTGCGCATTCAAGCGGGCGGACAGATAGGGCTTGAGGGTCTGCAAGGAGCGGATCTCGGCCAAATGCTGCTGGAGGTCGTCAATATCTTGCTCCAGATAGGCACGATGCTCGGCAAACGCCGCCTCGGTCTTTTTCTTGGAGCGTTGTTTGAACCGTCTGAGCACCACCGCCAGCAGGCCCTGCTCCGTCTCGAGATAGTACTGACGTTCGAGGTCGCGCAGCCGCCGTTTGAGCAGCGGATTGATGTAGGCCAGATTGTCGGCACTGAGCAGGCTCTCCGACTCCGGCAGATGGGTGTGGGCCAACTGCAAGAGGGTGAACATCTCCTGATGCTCCCAGGCGTGGCTAAGCTGACCCATCAGCTGGTTTTTTTCCTCACGTTTAACCGGATCTGGCTCGCGATCGGGGTGCAAGGCCATGGCCAGCTTGCGATAGAGCTGCTTTAAGCTGGATTTATCAAACAGCGCATCGACCTGGCCGGCGGCGTGCTCCGGTTCATCGTCTTCGAATGCGTGATCGGCAAAGGGATTGCCCTCGTCCTCATCGATCCCCTCGAGATCCCAGTCAAAGGAGACGTCATCACCTTCCTCACCCGCGTCGCCATCGTCTTGGTCGGCGGAGTGCGCCTGGGCCCGAGCATTGAGCATGTAGTCGCGCAGCTGTTGCGGGTCGCGTACGAATGCCCGCAACTGTTCCCGGTCGTCGGGGGCGTGGCCGCAGGCCTCCATCAACATGGCGTACATCAAATCGCACTGCTGCTCGATCATCTCCTCATCCATGAGTGCGCTGCTGTTGGCCTGCAGGTCGATGGCGATGGCTTCAAGGTCCAGCTCCCCGCGAAAAGGGTTGGACTCGAGGTAGCTAAACAGCTCGTGGATCCAATCATGCAAGGTCTCGCGCTGCCACTGGGTAAAGCTCTTGCGCGCCGTGAAGGTGGTGAGGCGCTGGCAGAGCTGATAGATGAGGGCACACTGCTGGCGCTCGAGTGGTTCGATCTCGTGGCAGAAACGGTCATAGATAGCGCGCCCGTCGCTGGTGAACTTGTCCATTTTGGCTTGCTGCTTCTCGATGGCGTGCCAGTGACGATGAAACAGGTCGAGCGCGGGGTTGGCGCTGGCGCGAGGAGGGGATGCACGGCGAGAGGATTTGTTGCTGCGTGGCTTGATCAGGGACATACAGGTCGCCTCCTTGGGACACTGGTGTGATCGCGTTAAAAACAAAAAACCGGCACAAGGCCGGTTGGAGTTGTGCGAGATAGCACAGTGTCAGCGAGGCTGACGGGCTGACGGTTATGACCCCGGAGGAGCAGAACGCAACAGCGAAAAATGGGGTGGCTGATGGGGCTCGAACCCACGACAACCGGAATCACAATCCGGGACTCTACCAACTGAGCTACAGCCACCACAGAAACTTTTGCCATCAGTGTGTGCCAAGGGCTTGCCAAGGCGAACAAGGGTGAGGATAGCGAACGGGGTGAAATCACCAGTTAACACGCCTAACCACTTGATTTACAACACATAATTAATGGCACGCCCTACAGGATTCGAACCTGTGACCCACGGCTTAGAAGGCCGTTGCTCATCTAACCCCCGAGAAAGGATTACTTCCACTTACCACATGACGCTTAATGAGGGCATGGTAAAGCACTCATGATAAAAATGCAACCTCAAAACAAACAAATCTATGTTGACCAACCCCCAAGCTGTAGTTACTCTTTGTGAAGGGGTTTTGTCGCAATGTTAAAAGGATGTAACGTGAAGAAATTTTCTGCTACTGGGCGCAACCATGTCGTCGTCATTCAGATGATGAAGGATGTCCAAGCCATTAAAGTCCCTGCTCTGTACCTTTTTACCCCTAACGGACTTACAGTTCTGTGGCCTTTGATTACTTATTTTCAAGCACACTCATCTAAAAGCCTTTCTTGGGCAAGAAATACAGCAAGGGCAGTGGGCTTACTTTACGATTACTGTCTCGCGGTAAAACATTTGGGGTTGGATAAACGAGAAATATATAGACGCTTTATCCTTAGCTTTCAATATGGAACTATAGATCCAAGAACAAAAGAAGATGAAACCGGTCTTTATTGGCCCGCATCATCTTTACGATTAACCAAAAAGCTACGCAGTCATATAATTCATTTCATAGATTGGCAAGACAGAGAGATAGAAAGTGACTCTTTATTAGCCAAGCAGGCGCAAAGATCCATACCTCCTTCGCTCAATGAAATGTTACGAGCTAAAAAAGTTGCTGAGTTTTCAATGATGGCTCACGTTAAAGACCCAGCAAAGATCGCTCAGAAATTTAAACAATCCCAAGAGGCTTTTGGTGTTGATTTGGGTAACGACCCGCGAGATTTTCTTGGCAATCAGAAATCCTATCTTGATTTCCCTTCTGAACTAATACCTCCATTATTTGAATTTGGATTTATCAAAGATCCTACAGCGAATGACCCATTTGAGCGAGAGGATATCACTGCAAAAATGATGACATTGCTTCTAGTTGGAGGAGGATTACGCAAGGGGGAGCCACATCATTTATGGTTTAATGACATAGTTCCGCATGATCGTGATGGCTGTCGTATAACACTATTTCATCCATCGGAAGCTAAAACAAATTTTAGTGGTGAATACCAGACAATGACTAGGCGTGAGTATCTTGCGCTAAAAAACTTGCTTCCAAGAAATAGTAAGGGAAGCACAAAAAGTCATTTTTCAACCTGGAAAAACCTAGCTGTTGATAAGCGTAACTTGTCAGCTACGGTTTACTTCTTACATGAATCCTACGCTTATCTGTTCTGGGAAATGTATGTGCTATATATGGAGCATTATCGCCCAAAAATGATCCGTGAATATAAAAGGAATCATGGCTATGATCATCCATTTTTATTTGTGTCATCAGGGCATGATAGAGGATCTGTAAAAAGCTATGCAGGTTCACCTTATTCAATGGCTGCTTATGAATACGCTTTTGATAAAGCATTAGACCGATTAGAACGTCACCTTGGACGGATGATTCAACGTGGTCGTGATTTTGGTATGAATCCACATTCCTTACGACATAACTACGCTAAGGCCATGACTGAGGTTGGTGTTTCAGCCACGATTATACAAGAAACGATGCATCATCGAACTATTAATGCTCAAGAAGGTTATAAACAACTTTCACCGGATAGAGTTCAAGCTATTTTAGCTAAACACAGCATATTTCCTACGATATCAAAATGAAAGGTTTAGTATGAATCAACATATCCATATTCATGGGATAAAATTAGCTTCTGGTGAAGATTTGAGTCTTTTTGATAAAAATCAAATAATAAATTTATTCCAATGTAAAACCAATGATAAAATCCCTAGTAATATATTGAATGCTCTAGATTTACTTGAGTGTAGGGTAAGAAAAGGTGAGTTTTCCGTAACCTCAGATTTTTTCTTTATGACGTATGGAAATAAAAGATTTCAAAGAAGTCTTGGTGTAAGGTTGTTGACTGATGCAGAAAAAAACACCCTAAATAAATATATTGAAAGCAGTGGTTCACTGAATTCAAAAAAAACAGAAAAAGCTAAAGAACAAGCACTCAAGCAGTATTTGTTTACTGCGGTAGCAGCCAAACTTTCATTATCGGTATCAAGTATCGACCAGATATCATTCCAGCAATGGCAGGAATTTGTTAAACCACTGCGCACTGATAATGACCGTTGGAACGAAGATTTTATGGGACCATTTCAAGCAGCTGGTGTTCGTGATTTGGGAACGTGTCTTGCCAATATTCATCATGATCCACAATTCATTGCAATTCTCAAAGTTATTCGTTCAGATAAAAATAATCTTGGTCATGATATGCTTACTAACCCACCAGAGCATATTATCGAATGGGTTAATGCATGGCGTCATTATATAGAGTCAAGCGGTAATTATACAGTTACTGTATACATTACAGCTTTTTATCGTTTCAAAATATATTTGGAAGAAATATACTATGGCAAAGAGATCCCATCTCCAATAGAGTTTTTTAGCTCTCGACGGACAGATTCATTTATTGACTGGGTTGAGCATCAAAATTTTGATGGAAAAGATGCTGCTGTTAGTACAGTACATCAAAATGTCCAATTTTCACATTGGTTCATTAATATGTATCTTTCTGAGCATGATGAGGATGACAATGACAATAAAATAACCACTGCATTCCCACTTCTCAGAAATGTTCAGTTTGAGGCTTTTAAGGATAAGTATAGGCGCTCAGATCTAAAGCCAGGAGAATCAACCAAAGAGTCGCCACCTCTGTGGTTGCGAGAGCGATTGAAAGATTTGTTATCTGAGAGTGACTTTGCTTGGCCAAAATCAATTTCATCAGAATATAGTACGTTTGCTGTAGATAGTAATGGTGATTTTTTGTGGGTGCCTACTAATACATTCATTTATCTTATCATGCTTGAAATACCAGTCAGAAAAATTCAACTAATCAGATCTGACTCTGGTGAAGGTGATGTCATAAAGTATGATAGAAATACAGATCAATGGATTCCAAACACTAGCATTAGTGCTAATTACTGGAAAAATGACCCATCTGTTAAAGTCATTAACCGTGGGATTATTCGGCAGCACATAACAGATAATAACAAAGAGCAAAATCTCGTTCTATATATAAACTCTAATAAAACGCAAGATAAAAACACCGGTTTTACTGAATTTTCTGGCTATGAAATCCCTTGGAAGCACCCTGAGGTTATTCGATTGATCAGTGAGCTGAGATCCTGGCAAGAAAAAAATAATCCGTGTTTGACCCCAGTTAAAGCAAGTGATATTCCAGATTCTGTTTATCCCAAAACGCTCAATGAAGCAATTGCCAAAGGTCTTCCAGACCGCTTCTTTCTTTTTCGTAGTGCTAGAGAAGTAAGAGGATCTGCCACTCGGCACATGCCTCCAACTGAGCGCAGTATAGGGTTATTTTGGAATGCTGCGATGGATGAGTTAGAAACGAGGTTACGTTCAGAAGGGCTTGATATTCAACTGGTTCTAAATCGAAACGAGCATGGGCAAGCGCAGGAGGTTTTATACACACCTCACAGTCTTCGTGTGGCTGGGTTAACATCACTTGCAGAACAAGGAGTACCTATAGAGGTACTAAGTAAGCTGGTTGCTGGTCATAAAAGCATTTTGATGACCATTTACTATATTAAGCATGACTATGCACATATTACTGATGTTCTCAACGAAGCGAGCCATAAAGTTACACTTGAATCTCAAGAAAGCTTTGCTCGCTGGATTAAAGAGGGAACGTGGCAACAAATATCTAAGTATGCTGTATTTAATAATGAAGAATCAGCTCAAGCAGTCACTAATCCAAAGCAAATTGCGATCAATGGAATATGGAACTCAACCCATCTAGGTCTCTGCCCGTATGGTGGAACCCGATGCAATGATGGAGGAGAAGTTATAAGAAAAACTCCTATTAAGTATTCACCTGTTGCAGAAAAAGACTGCGTTAACTGCCGTCATATTATTACTGGTCGGCCCTGGTTAACAGAACTTACAGTTCATGGGAACAAGCTAATACTTGATATTGAAAAGAAAGTTAAGCAAACCAGTGATGCTAACAACGAACGCCACAAATTAAATCTTGAAAAGCGCCGCGTCATAGCATCTAGCGAGATACCTAGCAGAAAGCTTACTACAGACTTAAATAAGTTGAACTCTGTATTAGAGAAGCTAAGTGTTGAGACAGATGAACTTGTTCGATCTCTTCACAATACGCATAACCTTATTCAAAAAATAAGAGAGATACCACCTCTTTCAACACCACTAGATGGCAATTCTTCTGAAAGTATTCTAGCTCCCTCGTTACTTGTAGGTTCAGAGAGTAGTTTTGAATTTGATTATAAAGAGTCTCCTAATAATTTTGCAACTCTCGATTATGTAGTGCAAGCCAGCCGAATATATGTGCATGATAGAAATAAGGATTATGAACGGGAGCGTGACGAAATCATGAATATAGTTTTATTAAACAATGGTCTTACTCCAATAATGATGTTGCCACTAAGCGATGAAGAAAAATGTTGTGTTGCTGATGAATTTGCAAAACTGTTGGTTACAAGGGCAACAGGTGAGCAAATCATGTCTCTTAAAGAGGGACGGGTTACTCTTCAAGATCTTGGTTTCACTCCATCGCTTCCTAATGTAATTAATCGTATGAATATTACTGCTTCGTCGTCAAAGTTAGTTACATTGCAGGAACAGGAGTAACCTATTGATGGAAATCATTAAATACACAGCCCAAAAAGATGTAGAAACTCTCTTAGAGAAATTAATGGAGAAAACTAAGAAGAGTGATCAACGACAACTTCTTTGTCACATTAATGAAGTTTGTTTAAAGCTTGCAGCCCAGGGGTCAGTACCTAGCATTTCTAGTGTTGTGAAAATTCTTGGAAACAAAGGAATTCAAGTTTCTAAGCAATCTATCTATAATAAACGCAAGGGGGAAAATCCCTATCCAATTTTGATTGAGGCATGGGCAGAGCTGGTCGGTTCAAAAGAACTAGAATTACCACAGTCACTTGATTTAAAGCCTCTCGCATTTACTGAAAGTGATTTAATGGGGATTACAGACCCAGTATCTCAACACAAGATGAAAATTATTCTTGGTCAATATGAGTCTCTTAAGAATCAAAACATTGCATTAAGAGAAATTCAAAAACTTCCATTGATTTCACTTGACATGGTAAGTGTTGAATCTTCAATGCCAACCCTTGACACCTATGAAAGAGAAGTTATTTCTGCATTTTTGAAAAATCTACATCCCAGCCTCTCCTTCGACAAAGAAGGTACGCTGGTTTCCACAAAACCCATACAGATCGGTACGTATCTTTCCGAACCTGGATTGCAAGAAGCTCTCCAAAAAGCTCTAGGAGATACCCCGCTGTTGAATAATCAATGATATTTTGAGGCGTGGAGCGAACGCCTTTTGTTTGGTTTTTAGCCAAGGAGTAATTTAGCTAGATAGAAAAATTTGCTGTTTTAGTTGAACTGGGTGATGCAGTTGAGATACTGGAAGAGCCTCTAATATGAGGTTAAGCGCAGTACAGGAGGGAAATAATGGGTAGTGGAGCGGAAAAAGCCAAAGAATACGTCAGGGCATTTGAGCTGTGGATGGCAACACAGACAGACGATGATTATCAGCAGATAATTCATCGAGGCAATCTCAGCCGAGGTGAAATCGTTAAAGCAATCGGCTGTGGGCGCTCTGCCCTGGCCCAGAATCCTGAACTTCGTAGTCAATTGCAGCAATTAGAGGACGATTTAAGAGCGCGAGAAGTTTTGCCTCCGTTAACCGCCCAGGCCAAAGCCAGTACCGATAGTCCTAAGGCGTATGATCCTAGTGCTCATCGACGCCAACTCGATACCAAACGGGTATCAACATTGGAGCAGGAAAACATTGAGCTGAAAGCCAAGGTGAACGAACTTCAGCGAAGATTGGAGCGTTATGGCGAACTATCAGAAACGCTTGCCGAAATGGGGTTCATGCTTCGATGACACAGACCACCTTCTCCGAACAGATACGTGTGACCAGCGTTCCCCATCACTCCTCCAGCTTGGTGATATTTACAGGCATTCCGCTAAACCCAAACTCCTACAGGACAAACAGCGGCAAATACTACGTCACCATCAAAATCTCCGTAGACGCACTGCCTGTCCAGCCGATGGTAGGTCAGCATTGGACTGTTCAAGGGAGGTGTCTTGTTGAGCACATGGAGATAGGCGATGTAGTGATGCAACAGCATACCTACGAATCACCTGATCATGTGATATGCACCCTGCCAGAGACCGGAGAGCAGTTGATCCAATTCATCGCCAAGGAGCCCGATTTCAAGGGGATTGGCCTTGGCAAGGCCAGAGCGCTCTGGCAGCGACTGGGTACGCAATTTCACGCCACCCTGCGCACCGACACGCCAGAGTCTAGAGAGCGCCTCAGGGGCATTCTGAGTGATGTATCTATCGATACCCTGTTCAATGGATACGCCAAATACAAAAATTTGAGCCATTGCAACTGGATGGCCGAATGCCGGATCCCTTCGTCCATTCAGCAGCGCCTATTGAAGTTCCATGGCGAAGGCTCCGTTGAAGCAATCAAAGATAATCCCTACTTGTTGGTCGGCTTCGGGATGGAGTTTGAAGAAGTGGATACCCTTTCTCAAACGAAGTTTGAGGTAGAACTAAAAGATCCGAAGAGACTGAGTGCCGCCCTTGAGTTTGCCATCCATAAAGAGGTGGAAAAGGGCCACACCTATACCACTCAGGCCAAACTGCGGCCACTCCTGACCAAGTTGCTTGGCGCAAACGATCTGGCTGCTCAAGCGTTCATGGCGGGCTATCACCAAGCGCAGTACATTCTGAATGATGAAACGGGCACCTATCATCCTACTGCACAACTGCTAATGGAGACGGTTGTTGCCAAGCGATTGCTTGCGCTTGCAAAGCAGCAAAATCATTACGACGAACGCACCAATTCTTCGTTTCTGGCTGCTGTTAATGAACTGCCCTATGAGTTGACCGAGAAACAGAGTGAGGCTGTGCTGGCTACGTTGGACAACGCTTTTAGCTGTATTACCGGAGGAGCAGGGACTGGCAAAACCACGGTGCTCAGGACAGCATTGCGAGTCTATCGTAAAATGGGCTTTGAGGTTCATGCCGTCGCACTGTCTGGACGCGCTGCAATGCGCCTGCATGAGTCGATAGGCTTTAAGACCATGACCATTGCCGCATTGTTGCGGCACGAGCCCATAGAGCCATCTGCTGGGTCTCCCAACCATCTGCTGGTGATCGATGAAGCATCCATGATCGACCTGCCCACCATGTACCGACTGGTTAATCATATCCACCCTGCGGTGCGGATCTTGCTGACAGGTGATCCAGATCAGCTTCCCCCAATCGGCTGTGGCAAGGTACTGGCCGATATCGTTGCATCACAAGCTATCTCGAATGTGACCCTGGACATCGTTAAACGCCAGAAGGGAACCACAGGCATTCCCGAATACTCGATGCAGATAAATCAAGGCCTCATACCCGAGAACTTGAGCATGGGTAACATCCATT
>RRZT010835436.1_pt1 | contig 12794 bp, 11 predicted proteins | sample 2165551 | NCBI WGS metagenome assembly RRZT01 (sample SAMN10456910, study PRJNA506462) | wastewater metagenome | biome: wastewater; feature: sludge; material: wastewater sludge; isolation source: wastewater sludge with Escherichia coli K12::gfp cells carrying plasmid... | place: USA: Moscow, Idaho... | reverse complement strand
GCTGTCGCTGGCCGGCCTGGGCCTGGTCTGCACCGCCTTCGCCTATGTCCTGTACTTCCGCCTGCTGGCCGACATCGGGCCGATCAAGGCCAGCACCACCACCTTCCTGATCCCGCCCTTCGGCGTACTGTGGGGCGCCCTGCTGCTGGGCGAACCGCTGACTTGGGACTACCTGCCCGGCTGCCTGCTGATCGGTGTGGCGCTGTGGCTGGTGGTGCGTCAGACCGCGCCTATCGCCAGCAGGCGTAACGCCTGATCTACCCCTTGCCCGGTCTTGACGCCCATCAAGGCCTTAAGTCTTTACCTGCGAGAGGATATGTTGGGGAGCTGTGATTAATTCATTTTTTATGATGCTATCACTCAATATTATTAGTTTGTCTTGAGTATTCGGGTTCCACACACTACGCCAGCCTGTCAGCCGGCACCCTGAACTTCACGAGAGTTCAGGACCACGTTCGCCCATTCCGACGCCCCGCTCCGGGGCTAGTCCGGCAAGCCGTCCTGACAGGCCTTTCGATGCCCCGTAGCGTGCAATGGATCTCCGGCAATGATTTCTCCTGAAGACGCCCTCCCCACTCCAATCTACAACTACACCGTCGTCCGCCAGTTCACCCTGATGACCCTACTGTGGGGCATTCTCGGCATGAGCATGGGCGTATTCATCGCCGCGCAACTGGTCTGGCCCGAGCTCAATTTCGGCTTGCCCTGGCTCAGCTTTGGACGCATCCGCCCGATCCATACCAACCTGGTCATCTTCGCCTTTGGTGGCGGAGCCCTGTTCGCGACCTCGTTCTATGTGGTGCAGCGCACCAGCAAGGCCCGCCTGATCTCCGACAGCCTGGCCAGTTTCGTATTCTGGGGCTGGCAGGCCGCGATGGTGGCGATGGTGGTCAGCTACCCGCTCGGCTACACGACCTCGAAGGAGTATGCCGAGATGGAATGGCCGATCGCTCTGTGGGTGACCATCGTCTGGGTTGCCTACGCCTACCTGTTCTTCGGCACCATAGCTGCGCGCAAGATCCGCCACATCTATGTGGGCAACTGGTTCTATGGCGCCTTTATCGTGGTGACGGCCATGGTGCACGTGATCAACCACCTGGCCTTGCCGGTGACCGCACTGAAGTCCTACCCGCTCTACTCCGGCGCTACCGATGCGATGATCCAGTGGTGGTATGGCCACAGCGTGGTCGGTTTCATCCTCTCGGTGGGCTTTCTCGGCATGATGTACTACTTCGTGCCCAAACAGGCAGGACGTCCGATCTACTCCTACCGCCTGTCCATCGTGCACTTCTGGGCCATCATCGCGCTGTATATCTGGGCCGGTCCTCACCATCTTCATTACACAGCCCTGCCCGACTGGGCACAGACGCTGGGCATGGTGATGTCGGTGATTCTGTTGGCACCCTCCTGGGGTGGCATGATCAACGGCATGATGACCCTCTCCGGCGCTTGGCATAAGCTGCGCTCCGACCCGATCCTGCGCTTTCTTGTGGTGTCCCTGGCCTTCTATGGCATGAGCACCTTCGAAGGTCCGATGATGGCCATCAAGACCGTCAACTCGCTGTCGCACTACACCGACTGGACCATCGGGCACGTCCACGCCGGCGCGCTGGGCTGGGTCGCGATGATCAGTATCGGCACCCTCTACCACATGATCCCCAGGCTATGGGGGCGCGAGCGGATGCACAGCATCGGCTTGATCAACGCGCATTTCTGGCTGGCCACTATCGGCACCGTGCTGTACATCGCCGCCATGTGGGTCAACGGCATCACTCAGGGCCTGATGTGGCGCGCGGTGAACGAGGACGGCACCCTCACCTACTCCTTCGTCGAGGCCCTGGAAGCCAGTCATTTCGGCTATGTGGTGCGCCTGGCGGGAGGCGCGGTGTTCGCCAGTGGCATGCTGCTGATGGCCTGGAACTGCTGGCGAACCATTAGGACTGGTGCCGCTGAAGTCCATCCGGCCCACCTGAAGGAGTATGCCTCGTGATCTATTTCGCCCTGAGCCTATTGGTTACGTGGATCTCTGTGCGCGCCCTGTCCCTGCCGGCCGATGAACTGCAACAGGCCGCCCTCCTACCCTTCGCCGATGAAATACCGGAAGAGCCCAAGCCTGCTGAATCTGGCGCTCTGAACGCCTGACTCCTAGCCCAGGGACGGGCGCTCCTAGCGCTCACAAAGCGCATTCGAGTCTCACCGCTCAACGGGGAGACTCTTTTTATTCAACTGAAGCGCAAAAGCATGAACGCTCAAAACTCCCGGAAAAACCACTTGGCCTGGTTAGCCCCGGCGATGGCAGCCACCACACCACGCGAGTGGCTCCGCGTCATCATCGGCACCGTAAGCGGCCTCTCTCTGAGCCTGCTGCTCGGTCTACAACTGCTTCCCGCGCAGACACTCATGCACCTGTACGGCCCGCTGGCTGCCAGCACCATCATGCTGTTCGCCGTGCCATCAGGAACCATGGCCCAGCCCTGGTCGGTGCTGACTGGTTACCTGAGCGCATCCATGATCGCTATCGGCGCGAGCCATTACCTGGGCTTCTCATTGATGACCAGCGCCATGACCCTGGGCATTAGCCTGCTGGCGATGAGCGTACTGCGCTGTCTACACCCGCCGGCAGGCGGATTGACGCTGTGCCTGCTGCTCAGCGAGGACCTCGTCCGCCAGCAGGGCTTCATGTTGCTGCTGCCGATCCTTGGCATAGTCACCTGCCTGCTGATCTGCGCACTGATCTACAACAACCTCACGGGAGTGCGCTATCCGAACCGTGCCGAGCGTACCGACCTGCACAACACCCGCGACCCGTTACCGACCTATCGCGTCGGCATCTCCACAGCCGACCTCGACCAAGCCCTGCAAGAGTTCGGTGAGTTCGTCGACATTACCCGCGAGGACCTGGCGCACCTGATCCACGCCACCGAGCGCCAAGCCCTCAAACGCAACATGGGCTCGATGCTGGTGGAGCAGATCATGTCGCGGGACCTGCGTTGCGTCTCGCCACAAACGACGCGCGAGCAGGCTCTGGAGATGCTGCGTCACCATCGCCTACGCAGCCTGCCGGTGCTCGACGGCCAGCGCCTGGTCGGCATCGTCAGCCTGGTGGACCTGATCAGCCAGACACAGGATACCCGTCGGTTCTCCTTGCGACCCCGGCGCAGCATCAAGGTGGCGGAGTTGATGAGCAGCCCGGTGCGCTATATCGACAGCAAAGCCCATGTGGTAGAGCTGATACCCCTGCTATCCAGCCAGGGGCTGCATTGCCTGCCGGTACTGGAGGACGGCAGCTTGATCGGCATCATCACCCAGACTGACCTGATCGCCGCGTTACAGCGCGACGTTCTGGAGCGACTGGGCTGACTCTGGGAATAGCCCTTTCAGATCATCGGATCCCAGCGCTGCGACCAGTCGCTGTCGGCTCCGGCTACCTGGCGCAGGGTATCGAGTGCCTGGAGTAGCGCCGTCGAGCTTCGCTCGCGGGGATACACCAGATAGACCGGATAGGTGAACTCCGGTGCCTGCTCCACCCACTCCAGCAGACCGCTATCCACATGGCTCTGCACCACCCGCCGACGGAAATAACCGCAGCCGCCGACATCCAGAATGTACTGCAGGGCCAACGGCCCCAGATTGAAGCTCACGGCCGGGCGTGCATAGCCAGGCAACGCCGCGTTGTGGCGCTGACGAAAGTCCTCACCCCAGTCGACGTAGACATAAGGCAGCGGCTGGCGTGGATTGCGCACCTGCACCAGGCGCTCTTCCATAAGCAACTCAACCTGCATGCCCGGCCAGTACAGGGGCTGGTAGACCAACACGGCATCCAGCCCGCCCTGCTCTAGACGATGTACCAGGTTGCTGCCCTCACCAATATGGCTGTGCACGGCATGCTTGTTCATCGTCTGGCGTAACGCGCATACCCAACGCAGCATCAGTGGATTACACAGACTCGGTTCGGCCCCGATATGCAGTATCTCAGCACAGTCATCAGGTAATGGCAGTTCCTGCTGTGCCGCCTCCCAGGCCAATACCATACGATTGGCGAAATCGACGAAGGCCTCACCGTTGGGCGTCAGCTTCGCACCGGACCGGTTGCGTACGAACAGGCTGCAGTTGAGCTGACTTTCCAGACTCTGGATCCTCGCGGTGACGGCCGTTTGGGTCAGGTGCAAACGCTCCGCCGCACCGACGAAGCTGCCGCAGCGGGTGATTTCAAGAAAGGTACGGGCCAGATCGACAGACATCGGAAGTACCGCTTTACCAAGAAGGCGCGATTATAGCGCCCGGCACTGCCGATCCGGCCCGGAGATAGACTTACTGCTGCAACTCCTGCTCGGTAAACAGATCACTGAACAGCATGCTCGACAGGTAGCGCTCGCCCGAGTCCGGCAGGATCACCACGATGGTCTTGCCCTGCATCTCCGGCTTTTCGGCCAGGCGCACGGCGGCAGCCATGGCGGCGCCGCAGGAGATGCCGCAGAGGATGCCCTCCTCCTGCATCAGGCGCAGTGCCATGGCCTTGGCCTCGTCGTCGCTGACCTGCTCGACGCGGTCGACGATGGACAGGTCGAGGTTCTTCGGCACGAAGCCGGCACCGATGCCCTGGATCTTGTGCGGGCTGGGCTTGATTTCCTCGCCGGCCAGCGCCTGGCTGATCACCGGCGAGGCGATCGGCTCTACGGCCACCGACAGGATCGGCTTGTGACGCTGCTGTTTGATGTAGCGCGAGACACCGGTGATGGTGCCACCGGTACCGACGCCCGCCACCAGCACATCTACCGCACCGTCGGTATCGTTCCAGATTTCCGGGCCGGTGGTCTTCTCGTGGATGGCCGGGTTGGCCGGGTTGTCGAACTGCGCCGGCATGAAGTGGGTCGCGGGGTTGGCCGCAACCAGTGCCTCGGCCTCCGCGATGGCACCTTTCATGCCCTTGGCCGGCTCGGTCAGCACCAGTTCGGCGCCCAGTGCTTTGAGCACCTTGCGCCGCTCCAGGCTCATGGACGCCGGCATGGTCAGGATCAGCTTGTAGCCACGGGCGGCGGCGACGAAGGCCAGGCCGATGCCGGTGTTGCCCGAGGTCGGCTCGACCAGGGTCATGCCCGGCTTGAGCACGCCGCGCGACTCGGCGTCCCAGATCATGTTGGCGCCGATCCGGCATTTGACCGAATAGCCCGGGTTGCGCCCTTCGATTTTCGCCAGAATGGTCACGCCCTTGGGCCCCAGGCGGTTGATCTGCACCAGCGGCGTGTTGCCGATGGATTGGGCGTTGTCGGAATAGATGCGGCTCATGGCGGAAGTCCTTGTGCAGGCAGGAACGAGACCGCCAAGCCTATGCCCAGGCCGCGCGGGCGTCCAGCCGCTGACCTTGAGCGGGTGACCCGCCATTCAGTGACTGAATGGCGCGTCTGCGTTCACAGTGCGCCGGCACGCGGGGTATATTGGGCTTTTCAGCTGTTCGCCGTGCCGGGCGCCGCCCGCGCGTTACCGTTCGAGGATGACACGATGAAGTTCGAAGGCACTCAGTCCTACGTCGCTACCGACGACCTGAAGCTCGCGGTCAACGCCGCCATCACCCTGCAGCGCCCGCTGCTGGTCAAGGGCGAGCCGGGCACCGGCAAGACCATGCTGGCCGAGCAGCTGTCCGCCGCCTTCGGCGCCAAGCTCATTACCTGGCACATCAAGTCCACCACCAAGGCGCACCAGGGCCTGTACGAGTACGACGCGGTCAGCCGCCTGCGCGATTCGCAGCTGAACTCGGAGAAGGTCCACGACGTTCGCAACTACATCAAGAAAGGCAAGCTGTGGGAGGCCTTCGAGTCCGAGGAGCGGGTGATCCTGCTGATCGACGAGATCGACAAGGCCGACATCGAGTTCCCCAACGACCTGTTGCAGGAACTCGACAAGATGGAGTTCTACGTTTACGAGACCGACGAGACGATCAAGGCCAAGCAGCGCCCGATCATCATCATCACCTCGAACAACGAGAAGGAACTGCCGGACGCCTTCCTGCGCCGCTGCTTCTTCCACTACATCGCCTTCCCCGACCGCGAGACCCTGAAGAAGATCGTCGACGTGCACTACCCGGGCATCAGCGGCGAGCTGGTGGCCGAGGCGCTGGACGTGTTCTTCGACGTGCGCAAGGTGCCAGGGCTGAAGAAGAAGCCCTCCACCAGCGAGCTGGTCGACTGGCTGAAGCTGCTGATGGCCGACAACATCGGCGAGGCCGTGCTGCGCGAGCGCGATCCGACCAAGGCCATCCCGCCGCTGGCCGGCGCCCTGGTGAAGAACGAGCAGGACGTGCAGCTGCTCGAGCGCCTGGCCTTCATGGCGCGCCGCGCTGGGCGCTGATTGCTTGTCTCCCCTCTCCCTTTAGGAGAGGGGCCGGGGGTGAGGGATTGCCGGGCGACTCGGTGTTGCCTGCCGGACCCTCTCCCTAACCCTCTCCCATGAATGGGAGAGGGAACTGTCCGTACATGCCTAGAGGTCCGCAGCCATGCTGCTCAACCTGTTCAATGAAATGCGCGCGGCCAAGGTGCCGGTCTCGGTGCGCGAGCTGCTCGACCTGATCAACGCGCTCAAGCACAACGTCGTGTTCGCCGACATGGACGAGTTCTACTACCTCGCCCGGGCGATCCTGGTGAAGGACGAGCGCCACTTCGACAAGTTCGACCGCGCCTTCGGCGCCTACTTCAAGGGCCTGGAAAACCTCAACGAACACATCGAGGCACTGATCCCCGAGGAGTGGCTGCGCAAGGAGTTCGAGCGCCACCTGAGCGAGGAAGAGAAGGCGCAGATCCAGAGCCTGGGCGGCCTGGACAAGCTGATCGAGGAGTTCAAGAAGCGCCTCGAAGAGCAGAAGGAACGCCACGCCGGCGGCAACAAGTGGATCGGTACCGGCGGTACCAGCCCGTTCGGCTCTGGCGGCTACAACCTCGAGGGCATCCGCGTGGGCGATGCCGGCAAGCGTCAGGGCAAAGCCGCCAAGGTGTGGGATCAGCGCGAGTACAAGAACCTCGACGACCAGGTCGAGCTGGGCACGCGCAATATCAAGGTGGCCCTGCGCCGCCTGCGCAAGTTCGCCCGCGAAGGCGCGGCGGAAGAGTTCGATCTCGGCGGCACCATCGACCACACCGCCAAGGACGCGGGCCTGCTCAACATCCAGATGCGCCCGGAGCGGCGCAACACGGTCAAGCTGCTGATCCTGTTCGACATCGGCGGCTCGATGGATGCGCACGTGAAGGTCTGCGAGGAGCTGTTCTCGGCCTGCAAGACCGAGTTCAAGCACCTGGAGTACTTCTACTTCCACAACTTCATCTACGAGAGCGTGTGGAAGAACAACCTGCGCCGCACCAGCGAGCGCTACTCCACCAATGACCTGCTGCACAAATACGGCCCGGACTGGAAAGTGGTGTTCGTCGGCGACGCCGCCATGGCGCCCTACGAGATCACCCAGCCCGGCGGCAGCGTCGAGCACTGGAACGAGGAAGCCGGCTACGTCTGGATGAAACGCTTCATGGACAAGTACAAGAAGCTCATCTGGATCAACCCCTACCCCAAGGACGCCTGGAGCTACACGGCCTCCACCAACATCGTCCGCGAGCTGATCAACGATCAGATGCACCCGCTGACGCTGCGGGGGCTGGAGGAAGGGATGCGCTTCCTTTCCAAGTGACCAGTGAACGGGCCCTGCGGGGCCCGTTCTGCTTTGTGGCGAAAGCCGTTAGGCTTGGCCCGTTATCCCTTCGCAACGAGCCAAACATGCACGACATTTCCCTGCAGGACGCCGCCGCCCCCGAAGGCGTCTGCTACGGCTGCGGCAGCCGCAACCCGCACGGCCTGCACGTCAAGAGCCGCTGGCACGAGGACGGCATCCACGTGGTCGCCGAACACCTGCCCGACCCCATGCACTGCGGCTGGCCGGACCTGGTCTACGGCGGGCTGATCGCCATGCTGGTGGACTGCCATTCGAACTGGACGGCCATGGCCTACCACTACCGCGCCGAAGGCCGCGAGCCCGGCAGCCTGCCGCGCATCGACTGCGTCACCGGGTTCCTCGGCATCAAGTACATCAAGCCGACGCCCATGGGCGTACCGCTGCAATTGCGCGCGCGGGTCGAGGGCGAGGTGGGGCGCAAGACCCAGGTGATCTGCGAGATCTACGCCGGCGATGTGCTCACCGCCATCGGCGATTCGGTCTTCGTACGGGTGGATACCGGGCAACTGGCTGCCGCCGCCCACGGTCGCGACAGCTGACGGCACCACGAACAAAGAAAAGGCCCCGCGCGGGGCCTTTTTCATGTCAGCGCCAGTGGCGCTTCTCGTAGGCGATGGTCTTGTGTTTGCGGCCGATGCCGAGGGTCCAGCCGAGGCCCAGCGCCAGCAGTTCGACCAGCCAGGCCAGCAGCAGTCCGACGCCGAGCGCCCAGGCGATGGCCTGGGGCGCCAGCAGTACCTGGTAGCTGTAGGCATCCAGGGTCTGTTGCAGGATCTCACGATCGGCCGCCGTGGCCAGGTGCCAGGCCTGGGCGTACCAGGGGCCCTGCATGGCCAGCCACTCGGCTTCCAGCAGCTCGGAGCGGCTCACCAGGTGGGCGATGCTGTCGGCGTCGCTACGCATGACCTCGTCGGTGCTGGCGCGGTAATGGGCGACCAGGGCGTTGAGGTCGGCGTTGAAGAAGCGTGCAGCGGTCTCGCGAAAGCCCAGCAGGCTCTCCTCGGACTCGGCGCGCTGGGCGGCCACACGCTTGCCGTAGTCGTCGACCAGGCCCGGCACCTGCACGCCAACCAGCAGGCCGAAGGCGAATACCAGCAGTCGCAGGTAACTTCTGAACATCCTCACTCCCCCATCTGTCCTTGGGCAATGCGCTCGCCGCGCCGCCACAGGCTCCACTCGCCCGGGCGCAGCAGGTTCCAGCGTTCGTTATCGGTCAAGGGTTCGGTGGCGATCACGGTCACCACATCATTGGGCGTGGTCTCCGCCTGGAAGTCCACCGTCACGTCCACATCCTTCAGGCGCGCCGGGCCGAAGGGCGCGCGGCGGGTGATCTGCGCCAGCTTGGTCGAGCAGAAGCAGAACAGCCAGTCGCCGTCGCTGAGCAGGCAGTTGAACACGCCCTTGCCGCGGTATTCCTGCGCCGCCTGCACCAGCACCGGCAACAGTACCTCGGCCGGCACCGGCTCGGGGAAAGCGCCGCGCACCCGGTTGAGCAGGTCGCAGAAGGCCGCCTCGCTGTCGGTATCGCCGACCGGGCGGTAGAAATCGAAGCGCGGCGCGAAGCCGGCCAACTGGCCATTGTGGGCGAAGCACCAGTTGCGCCCCCACAGCTCGCGGACGAAGGGATGGGTGTTGGCCAGACAGACGCGGCCGACGTTGGCCTGGCGAATGTGGCCGATCACCGTCTCGCTCTTGATCGGGTAGCGCTGCACCAGGCGCGCCACCTCGGAGTCGACGCTGGCCGCCGGGTCCTGGAACAGGCGCAGGCCACGTCCCTCGTAGAAGGCGATGCCCCAGCCGTCACGGTGCGGGCCGGTACCGCCGCCGCGCTGCATCAGCCCGGTGAAGCTGAATACGATATCGGTGGGCACGTTGGCGCTCATGCCGAGCAGTTCGCACATGCCTCAGCCCTCCGCCAGCGCCGCGCGCAGGCGCTCGGCCTCGCCCGCCAGGCGCGCCTCGATGCGCTTGCGGCCAAGCGGCAGGAAGCGCGTGAGGGTGCGCCAGCACAGCGCCGGCAGGTCGCCAACACGCCGGGGAATCAGGTGCAGATGCAGGTGCGGCACATGCTGGTTGGCCGCAGGACCGTCGTTGATCAGCAGGTTGATGCCAAGCACGGCAGGATCGCTGCGGTACAGCGCGCGGCCGACCCGATCGGCCAGGGCCAGCAGCGCCTCGCGCGGCGCGGCCGGCAGGTCGGCGAGAAAAGGCGCGTGGCCGCGGGCGACGATCAGCACATGACTGGGGCGCAGCGGGAAGATATCCAGCAGCACGACGAAATGCTCGTCCTCATGGATCACCTGGGCCGGCAGCTGGCCGTCGACAATGGCGCAGAACACACAGCTCATGCGCCGCGGCTCACAGGCGCGGTTCGATACGCAGGCGCCGATCGCCCTGGGCATCCAGGCGGGTATCGGCGTCGAAACGCTCGTCACGGTCCATCAACTCGCGCAGGGTCGGTTCGTCCGCTGCAGCGGCAGCCTGATCGGCTGAGCCGCGACGGCCCTGCCACCAGCGTTCGATCGGCCAGCGCAGACCGGCGAAAGCCAGCCACACCGCCAGCGCGATCAGGCCATAGATAGCCAGGTCGGCCACCGCCCGCCAGGCGTTGTTGCCCACCTTGAACAGCAGGTCCAGCGCGGTGATGGCGATGGCCGGAGCGAACAGCTCCTTGGCCGGATCGACGATGGTCGGGGTCAGCAGCAGTACCGCAACCACCACCCGCAGCGGTTCGCGCAGCCAGCGCCAGATCCAGCCGGTCATGCGGAACCACACCAGCAGGCAGCCCAGCGCGGCGATCGCGTAGAGGCCCCAGGCGAGCAGATAGTCTTGTTCGGTCATGGTGTGTCGTGGCTTGGCCGGCTAAGGGGGGCTTATGATAACGGCTTTTGCGCGACCTGCGCCTCCCCGTGGTCGCCCCAGCCGCAACCGAAAGCCGAGAAGCGCGATGACCGACGCCCCGATTACCCGCCGTGAAGCCGGCGCCGACCCCTACCGCTGGCTGGAGCAGCGCGACAGCGCCGAGGTGCTCGAGCACCTCAAGGCCGAGAACGCCTACCTCGAGGCGCAACTGGCCGAGCAAGCCGGGCTGCGCGAGACGCTGTTCCAGGAGATCAAGGGCCGTATCCGCGAGACCGACCTGTCCCTGCCCGTACCCTGGGGCCCCTGGCTGTACTACCAGCGCACCACCGCCGGCGACGAATACCCGCGCCACTACCGTTGTCCGCGCCCGGCATACGGCTCGCTGACGGTGGACGAGAGCGCCGAACAGCTGCTACTCGACCCCAACGCCCTGGCCGGTGACGGCTACCTGGCCCTCGGCGCCTTCACCATCAGCCCGGACCACCGCCTGCTCGGCTACAGCCTGGACACCAGCGGCGACGAGATCTACCGCCTGTTCGTCAAGGACCTCGGCGACGGCCACATCGACGAGCTGCCGTTCGACGACTGCGACGGCCAGATGACCTGGGCCAACGACAGCCGGACCCTGTTCTTCGTCACCCTGGACGACACCCACCGCCCTCATCGCCTGTATCGCCATGCGCTCGGCAGCGCAGGCGCCGATCTGGTGTTCGAGGAAGCCGACGGACGCTTCTTCCTCAGCTGTCATCGCACCAGCTCCGAGCGCCAACTGGTGCTCAGCCTGGGTAGCAAGACCACCGGCGAGGCCTGGGTGCTGGATGCCGACACGCCCACCGGCGAATTCCGCTGCCTGGCGCCACGCCAGGAGGACCACGAGTACGACGTCGACCACGGCCTGCTGGACGGCCAGTGGACCTGGTTCGTGCGCAGCAACCAGGCCGGCATCAACTTCGCCCTGTATGCCGCGAGCGAGGCACAGCCGAGCCGCGAGCACTGGCGCGAGCTGATCGGGCACGACAACGCACGCATGCTGGAAGGCGTCAGCCTCAACCGGGACGCCTTCGTCCTCAGCCTGCGCGAAGGTGGCCTGCCGATCATCGAGGTGCATCCGCAGGGCGGCGCGTCCTACCCGGTGCAGCTGCCGGATGCCGCCTACAGTCTCTATGTGCAGGACAGCCTGGAGTTCCACAGCCCGGTGATCCGCCTGCGCTACGAGGCGCTCAACCGCCCGGCACAGGTGCGCCAGCTGGAGCTGGCCACAGGCGCGCAGCAGGTACTCAAGCAGACCCCGGTGGAAGGCCCGTTCGATGCCGACGCCTACGAGAGCCGCCGCCTCTGGGCCACGGCGGCCGACGGCACGCAGGTGCCGATCAGCCTGGTGGCACGCCGCGAAGTGCTCGCCGCGGGTGCTCCCGCCCCGCTCTACCTGTATGGCTACGGCGCCTATGGCGAAAGCCTCGACCCCTGGTTCAGCCATGCACGCCTGAGCCTGCTGGAGCGCGGCTTCGTCTTCGCCATCGCCCACGTGCGCGGAGGCGGCGAACTGGGTGAAGCCTGGTACCGCGCCGGCAAGCTGGAACATAAAACCAATACCTTCGGCGACTTCATCGCCTGCGCCGAACAGCTGGTCGCCGAGGGCCTGACCACCCCGAAGCAGCTCGCCATCAGCGGCGGCAGCGCCGGCGGCCTGCTGATCGGCGCGGTGCTCAACCAGCGGCCCGAGCTGTTTGCCGCGGCCATCGCCGAGGTGCCCTTCGTCGACGTGCTCAACACCATGCAGAATCCCGACCTGCCGCTGACGGTGACCGAGTACGACGAATGGGGCGATCCCAACCAGCCGGAGGTGTTCGCCCGCATCAAGGGCTACGCGCCCTACGAAAACGTGCGCGCGCAGGCGTACCCGGCGATCCTCGCCGTGGCCGGCTACAACGACAGTCGCGTGCAGTACTGGGAGGCCGCCAAGTGGGTGGCCCGCCTGCGCGAACTGAAGACCGACGGCAACCTGCTGCTGCTCAAGACCGACCTCGGCGCCGGCCACGGCGGCATGAGCGGGCGCTACCAGGCGCTGAAGGATGTGGCGCTGGAGTACGCCTTCCTGTTCAAGGTGTTGGGGGTCAGTTGATGCAGACCCTGCTCTTTCGCTGGCTGCTACTGGTCGGCCTGAGCCACGTGGTGCTGGGTGTAGTGCTGGCCTTCGCCGTGCACCTGCCGCTCACCCAGG
>RRZT010618693.1_pt1 | contig 12795 bp, 8 predicted proteins | sample 2165551 | NCBI WGS metagenome assembly RRZT01 (sample SAMN10456910, study PRJNA506462) | wastewater metagenome | biome: wastewater; feature: sludge; material: wastewater sludge; isolation source: wastewater sludge with Escherichia coli K12::gfp cells carrying plasmid... | place: USA: Moscow, Idaho ... | reverse complement strand
CTGTTCTTTTAGGAAGCATTAAATCATTTATTAGTCAATAATGGATGATCTCTCAGTCATTAATAGCTGATTTCTCAATTATTAATGGCTGAGAGATCAAACGTTAACAGTTGAGAAATCAGCTATTAACATCCTGTAAGTCAAAAGATAACATTGTATAAATGAGACAGATCAGGATGAGACAGAGTGAGAGCAACCGTTTGCTCTCATACCTGCCACCACAGTTGCTACCAAACCGAAAACCACGATGAATAAAGGGATACAGACCATTTGTTAGAGCATGAGAGCAAAACGGCTATCAAATCACTGTGGAGAGCCTGACCGATATGTAGGCTCCTCAGCTTTCATTGCTGCTATTACAGCCGATTCCTTTGGCCGTAAATGCTCTTGGGGGATCTGATTATTCAGATAGCATGCCACAGAACAAAAGATTATTTCTCCAGTTCTACCTCATAGCTGGCTCCATCCTTACAGAGGAAGCGGAGTACCGTTTGTTTTTTATCCTCGGATACCACCTTGCAGTAAGGGGTCTCCACTACCTTCCACCTGCCTTTCAGAGTCACCGTCACAGGAATCTCACCGCTTTCATTGTCAATCCACGGGCGGGAATAGATGCTGCGCTCCATACGTTTTCCGTCTTTATCGAAAGCCTCATCACTCGGACCACGATACAATGCCAAATCCGGTTGAGCTACAGTCAATAATACTTTATCAGCAGATTCCTTACGGACCATCACTAAGCAGGACGTATCCGTACGCTGCAACAATCCACCGGGAAGCAGTGACTGGGGAGTTTCAAAAAGCACATAAGAAGTTATCCTGTCCGAAGGCGATTCAAGGATATGTGCATTCCGGTCTTGCTGTAATACGCTGTAGGCAGGTTTCTTTGCAAAGGCAGTCATCGTCTTCCGGTCGGTTCCCGGCAGAATGGCATATTCGTAGCTTCCCGCTTTCGGTGCTTTCCCATGGTCGATAATCAATGATACCCAGTCTCCTTTCGTTTCTTTGCCTGTATCCTGCATACGGGAGTATTGCGGAAAGTTTTTCTCGAATCTTGCAGCAACCGGCACATAATATCCGGTACCCAGATGATCCATCCATACTTTTCCTTCACCCGCATTATTCTTCCAATAGTCATGTGCCTCTTTATCTGTCACCGCCAGTTGGAAGATGGTCGTCTCCGTTGGATAGTCCGTGTTTGTATTCTTGATATCCGAGCCCAGACAAACGATCATTCCATCGATGAAATGGAAGGATTTTCGCGCACGATGCGTTCCGTTATACTTATCGTGTTCGTGCAGTTTCATTCCGAAGTTACCATTCATCTTTCCTTGTGACAGGCCGCCGGCAAAGGCTTCATCCGAATAAAGCATCTCTTCCATTCCGGAGAATGTATCTACATTCAGCACGTTGGCTTTGAGCAGGTCCAGCGGGAGATGGATGGAAGTCACTCCCGGAATGCGGTTCCAGTCGAAACCTTCCTGCTGCCATCCGCTGGTGGCGGGAGTCACTGTCTGTCCCGGAGGTGCTGTCAGTATCTGGAGACTTCCATGTGCCAGATAACGTCCATAGAGGTTGTGTCCCAGATAATGTTCGGCTGCCCAAAGGTAGCGTGAATGTCCGCGTGCCACAGCCGACCAGTTTTCACGCCGTTGCACAGATACACAGCCATAGCCTAGCGAGAGATTACCCTGCGGATCGGGTTCGGCACGAAAACCGTTCTCTACCAGTCGTTTGGCAATCTTACGCTCCTGAGCGTTCGAAACTTTCGGCATATATTCCGGTGCCTGTTCCGCAGAAGAGGAATCGGAAGATACGAGACGCAGGTAGGCGGATGCCATCTCTTTATCAAAATCGCCCTTTCCATCGGGAGTTCCGGCAATTGCCATCATCGCATAGTGCATGGGAACTAATTTCCCCTTTCCATCGGGATGGCGCCCGGACATAGACAAGGGAAAGTTCAGTTTATTGCAGTAGAAACGCATGGCAAGCAGGACATCTTTGACTGTCCGGTGTGCCAATTCGGAAACGGCAAGGCTTGTCCGACTGAAAAGATAAATCATATTCGTTGCCCCGTCCAGTCCTCCAACGGCATAGGCAGGGTAGTTATTACGGTGATGGAAAGCTCCTCCGTCCACTTTGAAAGAACCGGCCAGTCCCGGTGCAGGACGGCAGCCGTAGTCAATCCATCGGGAGAAGGATTTCAAGTATTGCAGCTTCTCCGGCGTGTCTTCCATCATCAGAATGCTTGCGATACGCCCGGTGGTTTGTGTATTGAAAGAATCCATGTCGATTCCGTTGCCTTCCGGCTTGGGATATACTTCGTTGGTGATGGCATACCAACGCAACGTACGCTCCGCTTCGAGCAGTTTTCCTTCTTCCCGCAATACATCTTTCATCAGGAAATAAGCCGGATAAAGTCCGCGCACGCTATATCCGTAATGATGAATATTGCCCCAGCAACTACCGTAAGCCACTCCCTGATCGGTGATATGGTCGTACATCGCAAGAAATTTCCGCCTCATCTCCTTGCGGATCGGTGATCCTGCCTCACTGTTATTGTAAGCCACGGCAATCCGTTTCATTAAGTCAAAATAGGCACGCATCTCTATTCCCATCTTGGTCAGCATATCCTTGTCCCAGTCCGGAATCATCCGTTCGTAGGCTTCGGAAGCACGCACCATGAAAACGGGCACTCCGGACACTTGCCCGTCCTTATAGGTTATCTGATAGAGGTCGTATTTCTTACGGATGGTTTCGGCTTCTTTCTCCGTCACCTTCCCTTTGGTATAGATCATGTCACGAAAACGCTTTTCCAGCAGTTTCATTTCCTGCCGCTGCTTGTCGCTTACGGGAGTCAGTTCGATGTCCGGTTTCAGCAGGGAGTGTTTGTAGAGTACCAGCCAGTGATTGGTAGTGCCGGCATTGACAAAGGGGACTTGCAGATCGGCTGTCTGCTGACGGGCGTCTACCTTCGTCGCAGTGATCAGATGATCGATGAAAAGGCGTCCTTTTGCATTGGGAGCCACGATGCGGAGCTCGTTCATTCCCTCTTCCGGCGTGCCTTGCATATCGCGTTCATAGCAGACCCATGCCGCACGCCAACCTTTGAAATTGATGCCGAAAGGAAAAGAAGCGCACTTACGGCCGTCTTTCAGAAATTCAAACTCGATAGCAGCGTCCTGAGGCTGCTCATTGTATATCCATACGATGAAAGCGGAAAGATACAGGTCTTTCCCTGTCGGGTCCTTCTTTTCAAACTTCAGGTCTTTCCGGAGTTCCAGTTTCCCGTTCGGTTCGAAGGTCCATTCCAACGAATGTTTCCCGTCTTTATAATGTGCACCGGATATGCCTAACTGAGACTGAACACCGGTTATACAGGCAGGTAACTGCGGCTCTTCAAAAGAGAACATCCGCTTATCCGTAACTATCTGCGCATTGAGGAATGCCGGACAGAGAAAAGACAATATCAGCATTGTCACTGACAGAGTAAAAGATTGCTTTATCATAGAATATATCGTTTTAGGTCCGATGGTAAATCGGTTTATCATTAGCCGGTATTTACAGAGAAGATCACCTGTTCATCTCCCGAATGCAAAGAAACCCCTCTTTTGTTGGAAAGAGGGGTTCAAATCGTACAAAATAGTTCAAATTATGTGCTATATCTTATAGATAATGACCGATATGCTCTCTGCCGGTCCTGCTTTTAAGGGTGAAGTTCTTTAAAAGCCGCATTCTCTTCCTGCACGTGCTGAATGGTTTGTTTCAGCTCTGCAATCGGCAAATCATATCCATACCAGCCGGTATAACAGTCTACTACATACCATTTTCCATCGGGCAGCAATTCGAACTCCACACGTAAGTCGATCTCCGATTCTTCGTATCCCGCCTCAAATACCTTATGCGCCGGTTCGTTCAGCGTAAACTTAGATACATAAACACCGCCCTCTTCCTGAGTGATACGTTCTTCTTTCAGCGTTTCACTGTCCAGCAACGGCCACTTTTCCTTCGTAAAAGGGAACGTTTTCTCAGTTTCCCCGTCATCCGCCAATAAAGTAACCGGCGTTTTCAACGGAAACTTGACACGAGTATACTGAAACGCCGCACTGGAAGTAAACTTATCCAGAAACGACTTGAAATCTTCTCTTGTCTGTGCTGCTTCACTTTCTACTTTCGCCCTGGAGCTATTGCCACAGGAAATAAATGAAATACCTGCCAGCAATGACATGACCATCAAACAGCATGCAAACTTCTTAGCTCTCATAACACGATATAAATTAAGAGTTTAAAATAACGCTGCAAAGATAATGACAAGTTCAATATCTTGATACGAATCGGGAAGAAAATAGTTAAACTACTACAAATAATAAACTTACCACACCTCATTATTCCGGTATTAAAATACCTTTGTCATAAATCGAAATACTAACTTAAATAAAAACACACCATGAGACCCCCCTACTGTTTTCTCCTGATAGGTCTTTTGCTTTTATGCAGTACACAGACTATCGCTTTCGCCCAATCCGGCACTTATCAGACAATTCCCGAATCTTTGCGAGGCTACTGGCAATTTAAAGCAGACAATGTATCTGACTGGAACGGTCCGCTCATCGGAGAGAATTTCGTAGAGAACTATTACGTCGTTTTCTATGCCGAACAGATAAAACAGGAAGCTGACGGCAGCTACTTCTTCCATTTACGCAATCAGAAAGGAGATACGACGGAATTCCGTATCACACCTACCGGCAATGACGCCGCCACCATCTGGTACAAAGGCTGGAAAGAGCCGAAGAACTGTATCCGCAAGCAAGTCCCCGACCACACGGAACCGCTCACTCCCCTTACATTGCCCGACCGTGTTTATCAGAAATGGGTGAAAGGATTATCCGGAAAAGTAATCTACGAATTCACCCGTGACGGAAAACTGCTCTATGACGGAAAAACATGGGATATCTTATCGGCCGGATATTTTCTCAATAAAGAATATCGCCTGCTCGTCAAAAACGGAGAAGCGTACAAACTGCTTTACCTCAGCTTCCCCCTGCCGAAAACAATGAACGTAGCCGCTGAACTGCAAAATGAAAAAGTCTCTCCCATCGCCTCGCACCCCGAAATATATGCTTTCGCCGGATGTTGGATAAATCAAGCGACCGGAGACTGGCGCATCGGATTCTTCGAAGACTTTGCTGTCTACCAATGTCAATTTTGGGATTATGAGTCGATAAACATCCAAAAGAATCGAACCACCATCATCCTAAAAAATGGAACGGAACAACTGAAAGTACGTTTAACTCGTAAAGATGAAACTTCCTGCACCCTGTCTGTCGGAAAAGAAAAGGCACAGACATATGTTCTTTGTAACGACAAATATCTACCCGATTATCCGGTAGCTGATACCACTCCTTTCGTAGACAATGGTTATCAAACGGATAGCGTGACTCTCATCGGATACCTGCGTAACCTGCCTTCGACACGTCCTTTCGAAGTTTCCGTGCCGGATATGATCACCGATAGAGAAGAAAAATATACCACCGCCATCGACTCACTGGGAAGATTTACCCTTCGTTTCCCTGTATTGAACAGCCACAACGTGTTCATCGATTGGGGACGTACCACTATCTGGACATCCGTAGAGCCGGGAGAGACCTATTTCCTCTATGTGGACTTCGCTGACAGAAAGAAATTAGTGATGGGAGAAAAGGCACGTATCCTCAACGAACTGCTAGCCCACGAAGGACTCAGTGAATATATCGGCTACGACGAAGGAGAAAAAATGGATAATATGGAATATTTGCAAAAGACGCAGGATATCATCCGTCATAAATCAGAATATCGCGCAAAGATGCTCAATGATCATCCGCTTCTCTCGCACAAGTTCCGCTATTACACAGAACAGGAAATCCGCTACAACGCCGCACGCGACCTGATGCAACGCCGCTTTTCGGTAGACCGTAACAAGCAGGAGCATCTGCAACCGGAATTTATGAGTTATGTAGACTCCGCACTATATCCCCGTCCGGTAGAACCTTATACGCTTCTCAGAGATTATGGTTCTTTCCTGCGGGATTACGTCGGATACATAACGGACATTGCTCCCGCTTCTTCAAACAGGTTGACCGTGACTCCTCAAAAGATGGAAATGCTCTATCTCAAATTTGAAAGGGACGGAAAGATTCAGCTATCACAAGAAGAAAAAGACGCATTACACGCCTTCAGTAACTTCGAACAAGAAATTGAAAAAATGAAAGCTGCGAATACGGCTGACTCGCTGACAATGGCTGCCTACAACAAAAAGATGGAACCGAGCATCAAAACAATACAGAGCCTCGTAGGCAGAGACGAAATTTTCAATGACTATATGATGGGAAACTTGCTCGCTAATTCCATCAATCGTACCCTTGCTATCATTGACTCCCTGCAAATGGACGAAAAATTAAAGGAGATACTAAAGGCAAATTGCTATTATGAGATGTTGCAGCAGACTCACAAAGAATTGCCGGACAGCCTCATCAGTAAATTCAAAGCAGAAGTTTCTAATCCTTCCCTACAGGCTTATGTATTAAACCAACAAGGGATATACGAAGAAATATCCCATAAGGCCATCGAATATCCCGAAAGCCTGATGCCTAACGAACCTCTGGCAGAGATCACAGACGGAGAACAATTATTCCGCAAAATCATCGAGCCTTATAAAGGGAAAGTGGTTTATCTGGATGTATGGGGCACCTGGTGCGGTCCGTGCAAGGACATGATGCAATATGCAGGAAGCGCCAAGAAACTGTTTGAGGGAAAAGACGTGATATTCTTATATCTCTGCAACCATTCCTCAGACAAATCGTGGAAAAACATTATCAAGGAATATGGACTGACCGGCAAAATTGCCGTCCACTATAACTTGCCCGATGAGCAGCAAAGGGCTATTGAGAAGTTCCTGCAGGTTCGCTCCTTCCCCACCTATATGTTGATAGACAAGGAAGGAAACATCGTAAACCGTGACGCCCCCAGACCCAACAGGGAAAATGATCTTCTCAATGCAGTCTATAAGTTATTAGAGAAATAAACGACTCATTTCTTCCGCAAATACTCGTATCCGAAACGGCAAAAGAGACATTTCCGTTTATCACAATACTCTTTGCGGAGCTGTATCAATGCCTGGCTATCTGCCGCCGAACCGACCGGTAGCCCGGCATCTCCCCACGACCGGATAATATGATTATTCTCCGCTTTCAACTCTTCCAGAAAACGTCCGGCACGATCACACATCCGCTCATCGGTTCTATGCAGACCATAAGCATATAAGAAAGGAACAACGGTATTAATCACAATCAAGTCCTGTGACCTCTCTCCCATCGATTTCTCTTTCTGCGAAGAAGGCCGGCCGAATATATAATGATTATCCCAATAAGCAGAAGCATGAGTAGACAGTAGTTGACGCACTTCCGGCAAGGTTTCTGCCTCCATCATCTGCGAAAAGAGCTTATCAACTTTCTGATACAAGTAGGCCAACTGTGCTAACCGGATATGGGGAAAGTTTTCCGGACGAAGCCTCAAAAAACGCCATAAACCGGCATCCATCACCTGAGTTATTTCAAACTTCCGTTGCAGATAGCGAAATTCTTTACGAAGCCGGAGACTATACTCATCTTCCTGCTCCTTCTTTAAAAACGCCTCCTCCAGCAAACCGGCCTGCCCGAAGAAAAAAGCCTCTATCTGAAACAGATCATTCCGATGCTTGTCTATCGCCCGGAACGGAAGCAGTCCTGCCCACGTCTCAAAAGCATCGCCATTCAAGCCGAAACCGAAATTACGGGCAAGAGTGATAAAGAAGGCATCTTCCCAATGACGGTCACATCGTTCCAGCCGGTCGGCAATTTGCCTTGCTTTTTGCTCCAGTCGTTCGGTCTGAAGAGCCGTCAGCCAGGAGTGAATCGTTAATTTGGATAAGGACCCTATGATGGAGTAGCAGGCAGGATATTGGTCGGCAATGCAGAGTTCATGATAATGGGTTTGTACATTCTCGGGACAGGTCAATAGCAGTTGAGGGATTTGCTCACCGTTGGAACGGGTTACTTCGACGTCTGCCTCGGCCACCACATGCAGAATCACAGAATCGTATGTTTTATCATGGTCGTGACCGTGACGGTACCAGTCTGAAGAATGAGTATGTATCTCTATATTTCCCACCCACAATGTACCGTCTATCTTCAGCTTTGCATTAAAAAAGTCGGGACCGGCATCAGGGTTCTGCAGTCCTGAATCGATAATTTCTACCAGTAAGCCTTTGGTGGTTTGCAGTATTTTGAGAGGGAATAATTTATGTTTCCACACATAGTGGAGAAGGTGTTCCATGTTAACAGAAAGTTAATGTGCACTGCAAATGTAATAAAAATCTTATCTTTGCGACTATTATTTTGAATATAAGTCAGAAAACAATGAAAATAGCGTTGATCGGTTATGGAAAAATGGGCAAGGAACTTGAAAAGGCAGCCCTTAGTCGCGGACACGAAATTGTCTGCATTATTGATGTTGATAATCAGGAAGACTTTGAGTCGGAAGCATTCAAGTCCGCCGACGTAGCCATTGAGTTCACCAATCCGATGGTAGCCTACAGCAATTATATGAAAGCTTTCAAAGCCGGAGTCAAATTAGTATCAGGCAGTACAGGATGGATGGCGGAACATGGCGAAGAAATCAAAAAGCTATGTACCGAAGGAGGAAAAACCCTTTTCTGGTCGTCCAACTTCAGTCTTGGAGTAGCTATCTTCTCGTCTGTCAACAAGTATCTGGCAAAAATAATGAATCAATTCCCCGGTTATGACGTCACCATGAGCGAGACTCATCATATCCATAAACTGGATGCACCCAGCGGCACTGCCATCACACTGGCTGAAGGTATACTGGAAAACATGGACCGCAAAGACAAATGGGTAAAAGGAACGCTCCTTGCACCGGACGGTACCGTCAGCGGCACCGACGCCTGCGCTTCCAACGAGTTTCCTATCGACTCGATCCGTGAAGGAGAGGTTTTCGGCATCCATACCATCCGCTACGAGTCAGAAGTAGACAGCATTTCCATCACGCACGATGCCAAGAATCGCGGCGGCTTTGTATTGGGAGCCATCCTTGCTGCCGAATACACGGCCCAACATGAGGGATATCTGGGCATGAGTGATTTATTCCCATTCTTAAACGAATAAGGCTTCAAAGCCACTATCAAACGAATATAGATTATGAGACAAGCCACACGCACACAATGGATCAAATGCACCATTGCTATTCTCCTTTATCTCGCCTTCCTCATCTGGGTACGCAGTTGGTGGGGGCTGATTGTCGTTCCTTTCATCTTCGATATTTATATCACCAAGAAAATACCCTGGTCATTCTGGAAGAAATCGAAGAATCCTACCGTTCGTAATGTTATGAGCTGGGTAGATGCCATTGTCTTTGCATTGGTTGCTGTCTACTTTGTCAATATCTACATTTTCCAAAACTATCAGATTCCTTCCTCGTCTTTGGAAAAGTCATTGCTGGTAGGCGACTTCCTGTACGTCAGTAAGATGAGCTACGGGCCACGTGTGCCGAATACGCCGCTTTCCATGCCGTTGGCGCAACATACGCTGCCTATTTTAAATACCAAATCATATATCGAATGGCCTCAGTGGAAATATAAAAGAGTGCCCGGGTTCGGAAAAGTGAAACTCAATGACATTGTTGTCTTCAACTTTCCTGCCGGTGATACGGTAGCGCTCAACAATCAGCAAACAGATTTCTACTCTATAGCTTACGGTGAAGGTCAGCGCCTGTATCCCAAGCAGATAGAGATGGACAGTCTGACACGCCAGCAGCAACGTGCTGTTTACGATTTGTATTATAATGCCGGTCGCCAGCAGATTCTATCGAATCCGCGTGTTTACGGAGAGATCGTTTATCGTCCGGTAGACCGCCGTGAAAACTATGTAAAACGCTGTGTCGGTCTGCCCGGAGATACGCTGCAGATCGTAGACGGTCAGGTCATGATTGACGGCAAGGCTATCGAGAATCCCGAAAATCTGCAGTTCAACTACTTCGTACAGACCACAGGCCCGTATATCACGGAAGATATGTTCCGTGAATTAGGCATCAGCAAGGCAGACCAGACATTGTATGATGATTCTTCATGGGAAGAAACCTTCAGACAGATCGGACTGGACAATCGGAATGCACAAGGAAAGATGGCTCCTATTTATCATCTTCCGCTGACGAAGAAAATGTACGAAACATTGTCCGGCAACAAAAAGCTCATCAGCAAGATCGTCATGGAACCGGAAGAGTATGCCGGACAGATGTACCCGCTCAACTTACATACCAAATGGAACCGTAACAACTACGGTCCGATCTGGATTCCCGCCAAAGGTGCTACTATCACTCTGACTGAAGATAACCTGCCTATCTACGAACGTTGTATTGTCGCTTACGAAGGAAATAAACTGGAGATCAAGCCGGACGGTATTTATATCAACGACGAGAAAACCGATCAATATACCTTTAAGATGGACTATTACTGGATGATGGGCGACAACCGCCACAATTCTGCGGACTCCCGCTATTGGGGATTCGTTCCTGAAGACCATGTAGTAGGTAAACCTATCGTTGTATGGCTGTCACTTGACAAAGACCGCGGATGGTTTGACGGAAAAATCCGTTGGAACCGCCTCTTCAAGTGGGTAGACTGATAAGGATACAGACGTGATAGAGTGATAAGGTGATAGAAATTGATGAACATTCGTAAATTCAAATGGATATTCGCATTCGCCGGAGCAATAGCCGTCGTGCTTCTGCTCCGGGGATTCGCTTTTACATCCTGCCTTATCCCTTCCACCGGTATGGAGAATTCACTTTTTCAGGGTGAACGTATTCTGGTCAACAAATGGAGCTACGGCCTGCGGGTTCCGCTGATGTCACTGTTCTCATATCACCGTTGGTGCGAGCGATCTGTCCGGCAACAAGATGTTGTAGTCTTTAATAATCCCGCCGCCATCGGGCAACCGACTATTGACCGAAGAGAAATCTATATCAGCCGTTGTATCGGTACTCCCGGTGATACCCTGCTTGTCGATTCCCTTTTCTCCGTATCCTCTCCCGAAGCGCAACTCAATCCGGACAAGAAAAGGCTCTACACCTATCCCGCTGCCAAAGAGCAGTTGATCACTTCGCTTATGCAAACCCTTTCCATCACCAACGACGGACTGATGGGAAGTAATGACAGTACTCATGTCCGCAGTTTCAGCCGCTATGAATATTACTTACTGGAACAAGCGATCAGCGATCAGAACTGGATTCAGCCTTTGACGGAAAAGAGCGAAAAAGAGCTTAAACCGCTCATCGTTCCCGGCAAAGGGAAAGCACTACGAGTATATCCGTGGAATATCACATTGCTGCGAAATACCCTCGTGATGCACGAAGGCAAACAGGCGGAAATAAAGAATGATACGCTTTATATCGACGGAAAACCCACACAGCATTGTTTTTTTACCAAAGATTACTACTGGATGGCTTCCAACAATAGCGTCAATCTGTCCGATTCACGTCTGTTCGGATTCGTTCCGCAAGACCATATTATCGGGAAAGCATCACTAATCTGGTTCTCTAAAGAAAAAGGAACGGGAATCTTTGACGGATACCGATGGAATCGCTTCTTTCAGTCTGTAAAATAATTCACATGCATAGTTTTCAACATAACATCTGTACATAAAATAATGAGAATAGCTTATTTATCATCTGCCTACCTTGCTCCAGTAGAATATTATACCAAACTATTGGAATATGATAAAATATATGTCGAACAACACGATCATTATATAAAGCAAACCTATCGCAACCGTTGTACGATTGCCGGACCTGACGGCGAACTGGCACTCTCCATTCCAACCGTCAAACCGGATACGCTGAAATGTCCAATGAAGGATATACGTATTTCCGATCACGGTAACTGGCGCCATCTGCATTGGAATGCCATCGAATCAGCCTACAACAGTACTCCTTACTTTGAATATTACAAAGACGACTTCCGCCCTTTCTACGAAAAGAAATACGAGTTTTTAGCCGATTTCAACGAGGAACTCTGCCAGCTGGTCTGTAAGTTGATAGACATTCAACCCTGCATTGAACGAACTTCAGAATATAAAACGGAATTCGCAGCAGAAGAAAAGGATTTCCGCGAGATTATTCATCCCAAGAAAGATTTCCGGATAGCCGACCCGGAATTTGTTCCGCATCCCTATTACCAAGTCTTTGATTCCAAACTCGGTTTTCTCCCTAATCTGAGTATTATTGACCTGCTTTTCAATATGGGACCGGAGAGTTTATTGGTATTAACAAGTAAATAACATTATAATAGCCAGACAAAGACATCAAACGTCCTGACACTACGTATCTTATCATATATCCCGGTAAGGTTAACAGGCGGACAAGCCTTGATTAATATCTTTTGTCCGCTTCCTGTTTTCGTTCCACGTACGTAAACCGTTGGGACTGCGTACGTGATCCCATCGGTTCACGTACATGAACTCATGGGATTACAGACGTGAAACGAAGAAATGTAACGACCGTAATACATTAATCTAACGTTGAAAACAGCTTAATAAACGTAGCACAAACTATTAAATGAACCGGCTTACCTGAATCAGGAAGGCAGAATCTCTTATGTAAGGTGACAATAGAAAAGTTGTTTTTCTCTATTATCACCCTATTGTCACCACCTATTATCACCCTTATCACGCTAAATTCCAGCGCATTAAGTCTGAAAAGTGACAAGTG
>RRZT010887549.1_pt1 | contig 12796 bp, 10 predicted proteins | sample 2165551 | NCBI WGS metagenome assembly RRZT01 (sample SAMN10456910, study PRJNA506462) | wastewater metagenome | biome: wastewater; feature: sludge; material: wastewater sludge; isolation source: wastewater sludge with Escherichia coli K12::gfp cells carrying plasmid... | place: USA: Moscow, Idaho... | reverse complement strand
CGTTTAGTGTTAGAAGCTTGGGATAAACTGGAAGCGGGGGAGCTTTACTGATGCTGACCCATTTAAAGCTCGAAAACTTTAAAATCTGGCGCAGTACCGGGCCATTGCGCTTGGCACCGCTAACCTTATTGCTTGGCACCAACTCCTCGGGAAAATCCAGTTTAATTCAAAGTCTGTTGCTGATTCGGCAAACAGTGAAAAGTGATGACCCAAGTCTAGATTTGAACTTGGGCAATTCTGATAACTATAAGCCCGTTTTAGCTTTGCCCTAAGGTGATATTATGGATGCACTGAAACGTACTTTAGTTGAAAAAGCTGGTCATGATTTTGGTTTTGAATACACGGTGTGTGAAACACCTGAATCGTTAACACTTGGCTCTGCCCGCCACCCACTGCAGGTGGAAATCGCACTCACAAATGGAAACTATCGTTTGTTGTTTAGTAATGCAAAGCAACAGTTGCTCAATGAGCTTAAGCGTGATTTTCCAGTGCTGAATCGTGAAATTTTGATTGAGTCTGTGAACAGTATGGCGGTTGTTTTTAAGCGCGCAGCGGCACTAGCGCATTCTCTTCCTAACCAAGCTGAAGATGACTTTGAATCAGTGTTGAAGGCCGAGCTTAATAAGCTTCCCGACAACATTAAGAACACTGAAGTAGAGCGTATGGTACGCCAACGCGTAGGTCAGGATATTTACCGAAGAGCTATGCTTGAATATTGGGGTGAGGCCTGTGCAGTAACAGGGGTTTCCATACCAAGTATCCTTAGAGCCAGTCATGCATTACCTTGGGCAAAGTGTGAAACAGATGCTCAGCGATTAGATGTGTTTAATGGATTCTTGCTTACAGCTAACTTAGATGCATTATTTGACCGTTTTTTAATTAGTTTTAATAAATATGGAAACATTATTATCTCAGAAAAAATTTCTGAAAAAGATAAAGCCCTATTGGGATTAACATCGGCTCTAAAGCTGCGCTGGGTTGCTGAGGAACATGAAAAGTATTTGAGAATACATAGAGCTAGGCTACTCACTGTAAATTAGATTACTTAAAGATATGAATCCTGTAGCAGATTTATCTGAATAAAAATATGTTCATTTTGTCTAGGAGAGTGGTGGCTAATACATTTGTTGTACTTGGCCAATTATCACCAGGACCAGAATATGAGGATGGTGGGTGAGTTAAAAGGAATTATAAGATGAATCTTAAAGAGGATATGGATTTAGTAAATCAGCCTTTTGAGAAGGTGCTACTTATATAGAATTTGGTGAGATAGATCGTAGATACACATGATATTACTCATAATTAAATATTGAGCAGTGAAAAAGTTAAATAGCATACATAGATAGAGCTTTATGAAAAAAAACGAAGAGTCACTAGATATCGCAGGGCAGAGTATTTCTTATTTTCAGGGTGCATGGAACCAAGTACAGGGTGATGCTTTAAACCAAGCTTTGAATGAGTATAGTAAAGGGATAAAAGATGCCATCTCTCAAAAAAATGGGGGATTTACTAGCCAAACAATTGATGTTCAGCAAGGATTTGCAGCAGAAGCTCATCATGCAGGCTCATTTAATATCGAAGCCGCAGCTAAGGGACATAATAATCATCGGGCTACACTAGACGTTGGAATGCATAACGATCCTGTTGCAGATATCCATGTTGTAACGCCGGATGGTACAACCAAACATCAAGTGAAATTTTATAAAGATGGTGAAAAGACGGCAGGTGCTCTATCACCAGAAAAATATGATGGTGTTGGTAAAATTGTACCAAAAGATCAGGTTGACTCTGTAAAAGCGGCGTCACGTAAACAGGCACTGAGAAATAAAGAAATACGTCCTGAAGTATCTAAGAGTTATCAGGATACTGCTGATAATGCGACAGATAAACTAACATCGAGTGATGGTAAAGTGTCCAGCACAGGTCTGAACCGAAAGGGTGAAGGTAGTGCTGAAGAATTGGTACAGGAAACTAAAAAAAATCAAGAAGGGCCTGAATACAAAGATAAGCAGCGAGTACGTTCTGAGTTTAACGCAATGCAATATCGTAATGCAGCAAAGGCAGGGGCGATTGGTGGTGCTGTTAGTGAATCAGCAACGATCTTGCTAGAAGTTTTGCGTAGCGATGATCCTTTAACGATGGATCAATGTATGCAGATAGCACAGCGTATTGTAGCTAGCTCAGTCAAAGGGGCTGGTAATGCATTGTTGGTCACTAGTATTCAGCATGCAGGCCAAGCCATGGTTGATGCGGCAACTCAGCAAACGGGTAAGGCGATAGGGCAAACAATCGGTAAGCAACTTGTTAAAGGCAACGTTGCAGCCGCCGTCGCCCAAATTACATTTCAGCTAGCTCAAAACATCTATAAGTTTTCAAAAGGTGAAATTGACAATCTTCAATTTGCTTCATCCACGATTGGGGGGGCTGTACAGGTTGTTGGTAGTAGTTTGGCATTTAGCTTAGGAGTGGGTGCGAGCTCTTACCTTGGTGCTGTTATACCAGCAGCAATATCTGGTTATGCAATTGGGGGAACGACTTTAGGTGCATTAGGTGTAATGGCATGTGGAACTGTATTTGCGATTGGCTTTGCTGTTGCAGCTGGGGCATATGTTAATCATTTCTCATCTAAGGGGGTTGCGATTGCCAATACTGAACTGAAATCTGCGCTTGAATTGCTAAATGGTGGACAAATCGATCTCACCACTTATGTAGGTAAAGTTGGCAAGCTGTCAGAGTTGACTTTTAATTGGAGTGACATGCTACCACTGAGTGGTGCAATTTCTGTAATTTCAGAGTATGGGGTTCGTAAGAATCAATTGCGAGCTGTTCAAAGTAATATATATGCCCAGCTTAAGGCTTTGCCTGAACAAGAACGAGAAATGATGCAAGAGTTAGCTCTGCAGTATGAGAAGGCGATTACGACCATCGACTTACAGTATGAAGCGGCTAGAGCAAGCATAACAGAGCAAGCATTTGATCAATTTGATGCCATGAGTAAAGACCTTAATCAACATCTTGAAATGCAATATTTAATGTTCACATCTGTACGTAAGACTTATATCGAGCATACAGAGCTAATGGATATTGAGCGACGTAAGCAACAACAAGATCAACAACGTTCCGAAGCTTTTGCAGATGAACTTGAAGAACTGCAAAACAAAATCAAAAAATTGGCGATCTCGGATCAAATCGATGCCACCATCCAGAACACAATGCAACAAACGATTCTCACACGTATGGAAATACTTATTCCCCATAGAACTGGCTGGGATCAAGCTTGTGAATTTTTAGAAATGCAGTAAGGGGGGGATTATGATTTTTAAAGCTATTGCTCATTGGTGGGCAAGTTTAAACTTGGAAAAAGAAGAGGCTCGTACAAAGTCTTTAATCCGTGAGTTAGATCGTGAAAAAGAAGCCGTAAAACAGCGACTTCAAGTTAAAAAAAATGACTATTTGGAGAGGATTCAATCTCATCAGGAAAAGAGAAATCAAGAGCTTAAAGAACATATTGAGTTTATGAATCAACAATTAACCATTACCACTGGTTATTTGCCTAGACTTAATAAATTTCAAGATTTGATGTTTAGTTGTGTGGATTCTTGGATGCATCTGGATCTCTACCAACAAGAGTTAAAGATCCTTGCAAAAAAAATAAATAATTTATTTTCCATAATTAATCTACTTGATGCATATGTGTCTGAGCTTAAAAAATTATCTCAGAGTCAGGAAAGATACGCATGGAGAGAGTTGACAGCTAATCGAGAACTTACTGTTAAAAACGATTTTATTTTAAAAACGAATGAACGTATTGAGCGTACCTCTAAATCTAGCTACGAAGAGTTTAAAAATGAGCTTAGACGCCTTCAAAGTCATCGTAGTGCACTTTTAAAACAAGTCAATGAGCTACGTGCAGAACGTAATGACCTAGATGTAAAGAAAAAGGTAGCTGAAGAAGAGCATAAAGCGAATAAAGATACTTTGAAAAAAGAGTATGAGCTATGTGTGGATGCTTGGGGTCAAATTGCTAATAAGTTTGAAGCTTATTATGCATTCAAGGATTGTGATCTTGAACAGGTGAATATGTGGATGAGCGGGCTTAGTGAAGGGGGGACGTTGACAGAAATTAGACAGATAGTTTTGAAAATGGCAAATGAAGATGTAGCACATGCTACTCAAAACTTTAACGAGATTAAAAACGAATTCCAACTGTATAAACGTCGAGTTCAAGATGCACATGATACTAAGGAATATCCAGATAGTTTTTCCAGTGATAAAGCTAGACGTGATTATTTAAAAATAAAGCACAATGAAGCATTTGATGAAAGAAAAAAACTTATGGAGGCTCGAACATTTCTATATACTCGGCGCGATGAATTAAAGGGTTACATTGAGCGTATACAACCATTACATCCAGATGCTGGGATTGATTCGTTATTTGAAATGCTATCGCTAGATCGTGCTTTTGATGCCTGGTCGATCTTTGGAATTAATACAGCTAAACAAAAACGTAAATATTGGGAGGAGAAGCAAAAAAGGAGTGAAAAATATGTCTAAAGTCGAATTACAGTTTTATTGGAGGTATATTGCCATTGAAGAGGCTGTCTTTGCAGTCACGAAAGCCGTGATAAGTGGATATAACACCAAAGATAAACTTCTTTCTGTATTACCTCAGTTTTCACTTCATAGAATTGCTTTAGCTATAGATCTTTTGATCACAGCAGATATGTTGGAAAATAATCTTGGTGAACTCACTATTCATACAGATATGAATATTATCTTTGAATTGCTGAATAATAAATTTGAGTTGCCTTTATCTATGGATGAGATGCAGATTCCAGGTATACGCCGTTTACTTCTTAATAAATTGGGCTGTAAAAATCCTGCAGGAGTAGAGATGCTTCTAAATACAAAATACGTCGAGGCATAAATGGGTCTCCATAATTCTCAAATATGTGATGAAGCTAAACAGGCAATTGATTTTATTGATCACATTGATCATTGGTTGGAATATCTTACAGAGTTACTTGTTAATGTTGATCGGGCTACTAGAACCAAGCTTGAGCGTCAAATAAGGTGCTTATTAGGTTTCCGTGCAGGCACTAATTGTAATATCAATCATAATCGAATCCTGCATTATTATTACGACAATAACGCCGTTGATGGGGATAAGCTTTTTGATTTAATGGATGATCAATCTAATATTCATGTTAATCAAAAAACAAATAAACAAGCCTTAAATGCACAAGAAAAAATTGATGAATTTATTGCTGAGTTTCGAGCACGTGAATGCTCGTCTATGTCTATTTGTGCAACTCAACCAATACAGAAAAGTTATGAACCAAATGATGCTGCATTTAAGTTAATTCAAAAAGCTTTGGCAAGTGAAGATCTCTTTTTTATCCAAGGTCCACCAGGAACGGGAAAGACGACAGCAATTGTAGAGATAATTCTGCAACTAATTAAGGCTAAACCCAATGCTCGTATTTTGATTAGCTCTGAAACACATGTGGCTGTCGATAATGCAATAGATCGTCTGTCGAATGAAATTGGTCAAGAGCTTATAAAATCAATTTTAAGATATCCAAAATTTAGTATTACTGAATTCGAGTCTGAAAAAGCTCAAGAGGCAGATGCTCTGACACGAGCAGATACTCTTTGGCATCAGGCTTACAGCATAGCTCCAGAACTGACTATGGAATTATGGAATGAGCTAAATGCCTCTAAAACCAATAATGATGACGATGTTGTATCCATTGCTCGTTGGCAAGCACGGAATTTAGCAGAAATGCATCAAGTGATAGGTGTTACGTGTAATCAGATTGACCATTTGATGGATAGTGAAAGTCAGACGTTTGATTTAGCAATCGTTGATGAATGTTCCAAGGCAACTATGCCTGAATGGCTTATGGCTATGAGTGTTGCTAAGAAATGTATTTTGGTGGGGGACCATAAACAATTACCTCCTACCTTTTGTACAGAAGAGTCTGAAGTTCTGGAAAAAATGGATGCACAAAAGGAATGTTTAATTCGTAATGGTGTAATTGACCGCTTATTTGATAACTTGCCAACTAATATGAAAGGAACATTAGGAAAGCAATTTCGGATGCTTCCACACATTGGTCAATTTATCTCCGAGCATTTTTATAAAGGCGAGTTAGATCATTATAGAAAGGAAACTAATCATGAATTTCAGGATTTTGGTTGGCTAACGTATAAGTCTCAAGGATATCGAGTACCAGCACAAAGAGGTAAAGAAAAGAAAATCTTGATCAATGAATTTGAGATAGACATTATCTTGAAAAAATTGACTGAAATGAGCAACCGCTTAAAAAATAATTCAGTAAAGAGAAAGATTAGTGTAGCACTGATTACACCGTACCGTGCTCAATGCAAAGCTTTACGTCAAGCATTAAAGAAATGTGATTATGGTGAACTACTTGCAGTAGAGGTTGATACTGTTGATGCATTTCAAGGACGTCAAGCTGATGTTGTTTTCTTCTCGTTTGTACGTAACATTGGGCCTGCAACTTTTTATGCTGATGACCGTCGTATTAACGTAGCGATTTCACGAGCTCGTGACGCAGTGTATTTGGTGGGTGATATAAAGTATATCTCTAGTAAGCGTTTACCTGTACTTGATGCCCTCGTCAAACTACCTATCTTGAATACTGATAGCTGAATACTGTAATTAAGCTAGTTAAAAGTGTGCTAAGTATCTTAGTACTAAAGCTCTTTTACATATGGCTTGATTAATTAATTTTGTTGAAAAAGTAGATTTAAAATGATTGAAAGTGAAAAATTATATGTGGGTGAAGTCTTTGGTAAATGGTTCAGAATACCTGAATATCAAAGACCATACGTATGGGGTAAAGATCAAATAGCTGAGCTTTTGCAAGATTTAAGTGATGCGATGAACCGTGACGAAAATGCTCAGTACTTTTTGGGATCTATGGTTTTACAGAAGAAAACCTCAGAAAAAAACAATACCAAGTATGTTGAGTATGATGTGCTAGATGGTCAACAACGGTTAACAACTCTTTTCTTGTTAATCTCCGTAATACGTGACCTAACAGAGAATGAGGATTGTCTAAAAACATGTAAGGAAATTATTTTCCAAAAGAAAAATCTGTTTACAAATACACCTGAAAGACTAAGGGTTGTTTTTGATATTAGGCAAGAAGTTAAAGACTTCATTGATGATTACGTTAAGGAAGAAAAAAGTACGCTGAAAGTGACTTCATCGCTTATTCAGAGTTATGGTAAAGATACAGATCTTTCTGTCATTAATATGTCTAAAAATATTGTTCAAATACGAGAATATTTCCAAGAGCATCAAAATTTTGATCAATTTGCTATTTTCTTAATCAATAACGTACTGATGATATATGTGGGATCCGAAGAGCTTGATGATGCTTTTAGACTATTTACAGTCATGAATAATCGCGGTGTCAAACTTCGCAGTAGCGATATTTTAAAAGCAAGTAACTTGGCTCTCGTCTCCGCTGATGAAAGAATTAAAGCTGCAAAAAATTGGGAAGAGGCCGAAAATTATTTTGGTGAGGATTTTGATGAGTTTTTATCTCATCTACGTTCTATTTTAGTTAAAAAGAAAGCCACTGTCAGTCTACTAAAAGAATATGAGGACAATATTTATGCACCCAAAGAGTATGATCGATCAAATAAAATTACTAAAAATTTACCCCCTTTGTTAAATAAGGGTATCGATACTTTTAACTTCGTTGATAAATACAGAAAGCATTACATAGAAATTTTTGATAATCACCATTATGAACTATCAAAAAGCTTCGAATTGAATAACTTACTTATCATGATGAAAGCAGGATTTGAGTCAGATTTCTGGATTGCACCGTTATTAAAGTATTACGATAAATTTGGTAATCATGAATTAATCGATTTTGTAAAATCATTAGACAATGCATTTGCTTATGATTGGTTAGTTGGTTTGACTCCAACAAGCCGAATAGAAAATGTAAATCACTGGATGGAAGCTATAGATTCAAAAACTAGTGAAGAAGTTATTATGTTGTTAAAAGGACATATAGATCAAACAGAATTAGCTCTTGAGCTAGATAAGAAAATTTATGGTAGGAGAGCTGCCAAATATCTTATGCTTAAATTGGATTGTATTCTGCATGGTCATACAACTAAATTAGACTTTCCAAGTACTATTAGTATCGAGCATATTCTTCCTCAAACACCTAAGGTCGACAGCCAATGGTTACAAGATTTTACTGAGGAGGAGCGAGACTATGCTAAAGATAGATTGGGGAATTTAGTATTACTGTCCAGACGAAAAAACTCTTCTCAAAACAACCGAGATTACGCTGATAAAAAGCAAAAATATTTCCAAGGAAATATTGAATTATTCAGTAACTCAATAAGAATTTTTCAGCAATACGCCACTTGGACTGTGACTGATTTTAGTAAAAATCATGCTTATGTGAAAACAAAATTGTTAGAGCATTTTTCAAGTTAAAACAGGTAACACCCAGACTGAATACAGTCTGGGTGTTATAGAATTGCGTATGTTCATTTAGTGTTGGGAAATTAGTCCTTTTGCTTGATTGGCTTTAAAGTACTCAGCTATTTCAGGCAAAAACACACGACGTCCTTCATCTGCTTTTACATAGCTTTGTTCCAATTGAGCCCCATGCTTGAGCATAAGATCGACAGCATAAGCATTATCTTTTTCAACAGCTAGCATGAAGGGTGTATAGCCTTTTATTGGATACTGAGCTGTATTTTGATTTGGATCGGCACCATATTGTAAAAGTAACTCGAAAATATCGTAGGCATCGCAAATCTTCTTGTCTCCAAGAGAGATTCGCTTCACCCCCTCAAATAATACCTTTCTAGGCTCATGGCTTGGTAGGCTCTGGAGTTGCTTATAACTTTCAATATCGCTACCACCGTTAGAATGACGTCTAATCGAATCTGCAAGATATTTATCATTTGCTTGCTCAACCTTATGACCATTCAATAGGCCGATCACACCTAAATTCTGGTAAAGCATGGAAATACCATAGAGACCTGTAACATTAGGATTAGCCCCATTCTCTAATAACAATTTTGCAAGTTTTGGTAGATTTTCCTCAATAGCGTGGTTTAAAGGGCAAGTCTGCTTTTTCGCTGTACGCTCATTTAAAAGTTCTTTATCAAAACCACATTCGAATACATATTGGATGAATGCGTACGTTTCATCGGATTTAGCGGCAATGTGGTTCAATGCCAAAAGTACAATACTTTCTTTATTTGAAGTTAATGCATTTATGTTTGCACCAGCTTCAATGAGCTTTCTAGCCGTAGAAAAATCTCCGATAGCGACAAAGTACTGAAGTTGAGGCCATTTACGTCTTTGTTCAATATCAATGTAAATGCTTGCATTCACTTTTTTAAAGTCAGGGCTAATATCCATGGGAACTGTAAGGTTGCCGATTTTAGGAATTAATTTCTTAATTTCGGTACCTTTGTCGCTAAAAGTATCGGCAGTAAAATATTTAAAGAAGCCAACTAGGGTTGCTTCTTTTTCCCATTCTTCAAATACAAATTCTGTTTTGAAACGGTCAGGGCGCTCAATTGGATCAAATATTCCAACTTTAAGGTCAAATTGGATCGCTAAATTTGAAATCTTTCCAATGAGTTTGTTCTGGCTCTCCACGAGTGAGGCAGTGCAAAGCATCTCATTTAGTAGTACTTCTAAATAACGCATATCACGATATAATAAACCATCCAAGCATAGTTCATATTCAGCGAGTGCTTCCTTAAATTGATATTGATATACCAAATTAATCGCTTTAGCCCAATGAATATATGGCAGTAAGTGAGCTACTTCTTGGTGCTCGGTGAGGTACTTGTCGATTTGGTTTATCATCAATATATTTAGTTGAAACGTTGTTTCACCTGTTGAGCTATATACCATTGATGCTAAACGAGTATCAGTTTGATCAATACGTTTGACGTGCGTGCTATCAAAAAACACCTGAGTTAACTTCTGATATGAAAATGGGATCTCCATCAGAAAAGGAAAATGTGTTTGTGCATTGGCAATAGCCATGGCTCTAAATGTCAATGCTTGTATATCGTGTTCCGAAATACGGTGTGATTTCAATTTTTGATTATGTTGTTCCGCTAAAAACTGAATAAAGTTTCCATGTTGCAATGAGAACCCATATTTAATTTTTAAGGCTTGTAGCAAGCGTGCAAAACACAACAATTCATAATGCGTCTGCGATGATTCCGTATTGGTCAAAAATAGGCGTTTTAAGGTCGACGGCGTAGGTAAGGCATCTGGACGACCAAATTTGCTGATGTAATTTTTCTCATCAGGATTTAAATCATCACTTTTCCAAAAATTAGCAAAGTTTTCATCATTATTTTTTAGATAGCTTAAGCTTTCTTGAATAAAGTTTTCTCCTTTCCAGTGCTTAGTGATCCCCATTTGTGTAATACAAAAGCTTATGAGTTGATGAAGAGATGGAACTAGGTAATTCGACCATAGTGAATTTCGGGTAGAATCAACATTCATCAAGGCAGTTAAGCGAGCATGTAATAGCATTGCATTATAACGCTCTAACACATTGCGTTTAAGCAATGTTATAAATTGCAAATTTGTACGTTCTGAAAACTCTTTTGGGCACAACTGCTCCAAAAATAAGTCTACATCATAGTGTGAAGTGAATAGTTTGTTTGATGAACCATCTAAGTGTTTAGAGTCTGTCTCCGAGAGTTGGCTCTTGGTATCCATGTGACTAAATAAATCACGAACAATTTCTATAGTTGTTGGAAAGGTATTCTTTGGCATTGTAAAGCTCTGCGTATATCTGTCTTAAAGTTTAAATAGGCTTTTCGGTCACTAGGTGTACCTGGTATCGTAATCTTCTGTATTTGGTTTACAAGCAAAAAATCATGTTTTTTACCAGGTCTAAAAGATGCGACACCATCCTTAATAAGTTGCCGAATAAATTTGTTCAGCTCTTTGTCATTACTGTACTTTTTCATCGGTAATCCTGGATTAAGGGGATTGCTCCCCTTAATGATTATTTGGCATTACCACGACCACCACCTGATGGGCGACCTGTTGTACTTGGCCAATTGCCACCAGGGCCAGGATGGGATGATGGTGGGCGGTTGTATTGAATGTGCATGAAGTATTATCCTTCGTGTGCATAGCGAAATTGCTATGAATCGAAGAATATAGAAATGCAAGATTTTCTTCCTCTGAGAGAATGGAGTTTAATTTTTAAAAACTAATTTTTGCTTGTTCTAATACCCAGTTTTCATACTTCTGTAGATGCCCTCGCAACATATCCATGGGGCGAACGGTATAGTGCTTTTCAGCTAAAGCACTTGGTTTATGTCCAGATATTTGTGCAGTGACACCTACAGGAATATCTACCCATTCCGCCAATGATTTAAATGAACGTCTAAGACCATGTATTGTTAGCTGAATATCTATTTCATTACAGATTTTCTTAAATTCTTTGTAAGGATTAACGATGTATCCCGTCGCAGAGGTATTACTGCTAAATATATAAGATGAATCGCTGGTTTTTTTTAAGTCACGTAGTAATTTTTCTACGTATTTGGTCATAGGTATAATACGCCCATTATCTTCAACTTTATCCTTCAGTTGGATTGTTTTCCACCTAAAATCTAAGTCTGCCCATGTAAGTGATAGAAACTCATCTTTTCTGGCCCCAGTTAATAGACAACAAATATAAAATGTAGCCAAGGCTTTATTTTGAGAATTGAGAACGGTAGAGAACCATATGTCTAATTGTTCTCTTAGGAGGCAATCTTTTCTTGCTTGAACTGGCTTTACTTTGGATCTTACTTTTTTAGATTTAATTGCATTTGTAGGTGCTATTCCTTGGAATCTATCATCTTCTTCACACCAATTTAAAAAGGCTCTAATGAGACGGAAAGCTTTACTAGCTGTAGTTTCTCGGTAATTATTATTCTGAAGCCATTCAGAAAAAAAGTTGTTATCAAGATCTGATAACCTTTTTTCTAATAATTCAAAAATAGGCTGAGGTTTATAGTGAAATTTTTTGATTTCATCAAATCCACCTTTTGATAGTAATAAATGATCGAGATAGGTGCGTTCTCTCCATCTTTCTTTATTTTCTTCAAGATAAATATTCCAAGCTTCTTTGAATAAAGTTTCTTTTCGTTTTTCAGTCTTAAGATATTCTTGGTCTGATTTAATGCGTTTATTTTTTTCAACTTTGGGGTCGATCCCTTGCGTACACATTACAGCAAGCTCTTTAGCTTTTTCACGAGCCTCAGTTAGTCGCCAATCTTTAATGTTCCCAATTGTTATACGTCGTGTTGTAGACCCTACACGTCCCTGAAAGATATATGTCTTTTTATTGTTTGGGGTTACTTTTACCCCAAAACCGCTGGTAGAGCTATCCCAATAGAAAGAAGGCTTTGAGTCAGATAGGCATTCTAGTTTTTCAATTGCTGGTTTTGTAAAATTCATATAGATACCAAAAAAATAAGCAATTAGTAAGCATATTTAAGATACTATAATCAACTTTAAAGGCCAATGTTTGAAAAATAAAGTTTCGTATCTTATTGTATATAAAAATATATTTGATTTTTTTCTTGTGTGTTAATGTATGGGTTGTAGAACTCATAGTTAGTCAATACTCTTGTTTTTAACCTGAACATAATGCCTAAACGATCCGATTCTATAAAGTTGGATCGTTGATTAAGCCGTTTTTAAGGACTGATTTCTATATACAAGGGGCAGTCCTTTTAATATCACCTT
>RRZT010297048.1_pt1 | contig 12797 bp, 12 predicted proteins | sample 2165551 | NCBI WGS metagenome assembly RRZT01 (sample SAMN10456910, study PRJNA506462) | wastewater metagenome | biome: wastewater; feature: sludge; material: wastewater sludge; isolation source: wastewater sludge with Escherichia coli K12::gfp cells carrying plasmid... | place: USA: Moscow, Idaho... | reverse complement strand
GTCACGGGCACGAATGTCAAAAACATGACGATGGCCGGGATGTTGAGCGTTTTCTGCACGGCGGGCGCGGCCGCCTGCTGGGCGAAGGCGCTGCTCGCCAGCAGCAGCAGGGGCGTGGCGAGAGTGACGGGAAGCAATCTCATAGGACTTCCTCCTTGATCTGGTTGTTGAGGTCGTCGAACACGGTGTTGGCGCGGTGAATGAAAAACCCCGTCAAAACGAAGGCGGAAACGATGACCCCGACGCCGATGGGTATGCCGATGGTCATGGTCCAGCCCGCTCCGATCGGCTGGGCCAGGAACGAGGGGGCATAGGCGATGATCAGGATGAAGCCGTAGTAGATGACCAGCATCAAAATCGCCATGAACCAACCGAAACTGGATCGTTTCGAGACCAGCTCGTGGTATTTGGGATTGCTTTTTACCTTGTGGACTAAGTCTTGTTGCATCGTTGTTTCCCAGGAACAAGGGTGGATGGTGCCATGAGCGCGAACCGGCCCGGACTCGCGGTTCGGCGGCCGGTGCCGCCGGCGAGTCGGATTTCTCGGGCAATCGCCCGGGACGACCGGCTCCGGTCATTTCCTCTAGCGGTTGATGGGCCGTGCGAAAAACACACGAGCAAACAAAGTCTAGTCGCCAATGTCGGCAAGTAAAGGTGCCGCGATACCGGGAAACCGCAATTGTTTTAAATTCTCGTCGATCGCTCGCGCCGAAAGGGGTTTCCCGATGGTGTGACGGCTGTCGAGCCGGATCGGACCGCGCCGGATGGCCGGCGATGCTGCTGCGGTAGCCGTCGCTCAATACAGATCCATCGGATCGATGTCCAGCGACCAGCGAACGCGGCGATCATCGCACTGCGCCCGCAGTTGCGGCGCCCACCGGTCGAGGAAGCGGTGGAGATCCTGGCGCTGCCCGGCTTGCGCCAAAAGCTGGGCCCGATAGCGGCCGGCCCGGCGCTCCATCGGCGCGGGCGCCGGGCCGAGCAATTCCAGGCCGTCGGCGATGGGTTCGGCCAGCGCCCGCGCGGCGCGCAGAAAAGCGGTGGCCTGTTCCGCCGTGGCGGCCTCGGCCCGCAGCAGCGCCTGATGCGCGAAGGGCGGCAGCAGCGCGGCTTGCCGTTCCGCCAGGGCCGCCGTCGCGAAACCCGGATAACCTTCCGAGACCAAGACCCGCAACAGCGGGTGGTCGGGGTGGTGGGTCTGGATGAGGACGGTGCCGGGCTTGTCGGCCCGGCCGGCCCGGCCGGCGACCTGAAGGATCAGTTGGGCCATCCGTTCGCTGGCGCGAAAGTCGATCCCGTACAACCCCTGGTCGGCGTCCACGATGCCCGCCAGCGTCACGTCGGGAAAGTGGTGGCCCTTGGCCAGCATCTGGGTGCCGATCAACAGGCGGCGTCCGCCCGCTTGAATGTCGGCGAGCAGAGCTTCCAGGCTGCCGCGCCGGCGGGTGCTGTCGCGGTCGATGCGGGTGATGCCGACGTCCGGAAATTCGTGGCGCAGCGCCGTTTCGAGACGTTCGGTGCCGTGGCCGAGCGCGCGCAGATCCACGCTGCCGCAAATCGGGCAGGCCGCGTCCACCGGCCGGTTGTCGCCGCAATGGTGGCAGATCAGCCGCTTCTGGCGCAGGTGCAAAGTCATGCGGGCGTCGCAATGCCGGCACTGGCTCAGCCAGCCGCATTCGTGGCAGAACAACACCGGAGCGAAGCCGCGCCGGTTCAGGAACAGCAACACCTGTTCGTCGCGGGCGAGATGGACCCGAACCCGCTCCAGCAACGGCCGCGACAGGCCCTCGGTGAGCGGCTGGCGGCGCATGTCCAGGATTTCGATGGGGGGTATCCCGCCGCCGCCGACCCGTTCCGGCAGGTTCAGCAGCCGATAGCGGCCGCGCCGGACGTTGTGGCGGCTTTCCAGCGCCGGCGTGGCCGAACCCAGCAGCACCGGAATGCCGAGCTGCTGGCCGCGAATCACGGCCAGATCGCGGGCGTGGTAGCGAAAACCGTCCTGTTGCTTGAAGGAGGGATCGTGTTCCTCGTCCACGATGATGAGGCCGGGCTCGCACAATGGCGCGAAGACCGCCGACCGGGTTCCGACCACCACTCGGGCGCTGCCGTCGCGCGCTAGCAACCAGGCGTTCAGCCGTTCCCGGTCGCTCAGGCCGGAATGCAGCACCGCCAGCGGTCCCGGCAAGCGGTCCCGGAAGCGGGCCAGCAATTGAGGGGTCAGGCCGATTTCCGGCACCAGCACCAGCGCTTGGCGCCCGCGCGCCAGCACCGTTTCGATCAGGCGCAGATAGACCTCGGTTTTGCCGCTGCCGGTGATGCCTTCCAGCAGGAAAACCTGGAAGCGGCCCATCTCCGCCGCGACCGCCGCGACCGCCGCCGCCTGGGCTTCGTTGAGAGCGGGCGGCGGTGGCCGGCCGGTCGGGAGCGGCCCCGGCGGAATCGCCGTCGCCACCGCGATGGTTTCCACCCAACCTTTTTCGCGTAGCGCCCGCAGGGAGGAAGCGGCGTCGCGCGCCACGGCGCGCAGGGCGTCGGCGGTGACACCGTCGGGATGGCCTGCCAGATGGTCGAGCAGCAGCCGTTGCGCGGGAGCGCGCCGCAGGGTCGCGGCGGCGAGCGCGTCCCGGCCGGCGGCGGCGATCCGCCAGCGGGGCGCCGCCGCCGGCCGGGACGCCGGTTCGCCCCGCCGCAACAGGACCGGCACGGCGGCCGCGAACACCTCGCCGGGCGGATGGTGATAATAGCGCCGCGCCCAGTGCAGCAACGCCAGCAGCTCGGCGGACAATATCGGTTCGGCGTCGAGAACCGTTTGCGCCGGGCGCAACGCATCGGGATTCAGTTCGGTGTGGTCGCCGATTTCGATCAGAAAACCGATCGCGTGCCGTCGGCCGAACGGAACCCGCACCCGCGAGCCCGGCTGTAGCGCGCTCGGGTCGCAGTCCGGCGGCGGGAGGTAATCGAAGGTTCGGTGCAGCGGCGAGGGGACGGCGACGCGCAAAATCGGATCGGGCACGGCGGCCGGCCCGTCAGGCGCCGAGCAGGCCGGCGCGCAACCCTTCGAGCACGAATTGCACCGCCAGCGCCGCCAGAATCACGCCCAGCAAGCGGTCCACGACATTGGCGCCGGTTTCGCCGAGCAACTTCGTCAGTCGCGGCGCCAGCAATAGAGCCGATAGGGTCAGCAGCAGCACGCCCAGCAGCACGCCCAGCAGGCCGAAAAACAGCCAGGGCTGCTCCCCCGGCCGCAAGCCGCTGGTGAGCAGCAGGATGGTGGTCAGGGTGCCGGGGCCGGCCAGCAGGGGAAAAGCCAGCGGGAAGACCGAAATATCGTCCTTGTACTGCGCTTCCTCCTGCTCCCGCACCGTGGTCGAGCGCAGGCCGGAGGGGCGGGCGAACACCATGTCGATGGCCAGCAGAAACAGCAGGGCGCCGCCGCTGACCCGGAACGCGGCCAAACTGATGCCCAGGAGTCGGAGCAGGGCATCGCCGGTGAGGGCGAAAAACAACAGGATGAGGGTGGCGATGAAGGTGCCCTTGAGCGCCATGCGCCGCCGGTAGCGGTCGTTGCCGCCGCGGGTCAGCGCCGCGAAGATCGGGGCGACGCCGATCGGGTCGATCACGACCAGAAAGGTCACGAAGACGGGAACGAGTTGATCCAACATGGCGGTTGCCGCGATCCGCGCCCCACCCTTCGACCTGGGGCGGGGAGATCGGATCAACCTCCGGCCCGGAAGGCGCCCAAGGTGCCGTTATTGCCGTACACGAACACGATGTTGCCGGCCGTGATGGGCGGCGCGCTGAAGCCGTTGCCGGCGGCGCGAATCCGGCCGACGATGCGGCCGTCGCTCTTGTCCAGCCAGTGCAGATAGCCCTCGAAATCGCCGACGACCACATGGTTCTCGGTGGCCGCCGGAGCGGTCAACCGGCGACCGCTCAGCTCGGCCTGCTGCCAGAGCGTGCCGCCGTCGCGCCGGTCCAGGGCTTGCACCGCGTCGGTGTCGTCGCTGACGTAAACCCGCCGGTCGTCCACGTCGAGCCCGGCGTGGCTGGACAGCGGGCGGTTCCAGACCGGGTTGCCGCCACGCATGTCGATGGCGGCGACGCTGCCGCGATAAGCGACCAGATAAAGCGTGTCGCCGAAAGCCTTGGGTTCCGAGTCGATGTCGATCAGCCGCTCGATTTCGGTGCGGCCGCGCGGCGGGGCGATGGTTTTTTCGGTGAGAGGCAATCCTCGGTCCAGGGATAGCACCAGCAGCTTGCCGGTCTCCAAACCGGCGACGACCAGGTTTTGGACGATCACCGGAGGGGCGTTGCCGCGCAGGCTGAGCGCCGGCAGGGCGTGGGCGGAAATCCAGCGCCGTTCCCCGGAACGGGCATCGAGGCCGGTGAATTTGCCGTCGCCGGTACGGACGACCACGATGCCTCTGGCGGCGCGCGGCGGCGCCAGCACCTCGCTGGAGACCGTGGCTCGCCAGGCTTCCTGGCCATCCGCTTGGCGCAAGGCCACCACTTGGCCCTTGTCGGTGCCGACCAAAACCAATTCGTTGTCGCTCAGGCCGACGCCGCCGGTGATGGGCAGCTTGGTATCGGTTTGCCACAGCCGCTGGCCGCCGAGCGCGTCGAGCGCCACCACCGTGCCGTCGTGGCTGGCGGCGTAAATCCGCCCGTCCGCGAGCGCTGGAGCCAGTCGGATGAACTGGTCTCCGGCGCCGGACCCCACCCGGGTTTCCCAGATTTGCCGGGCGCCGGCCGTGTCGGCGATCGGTTTCAAGGGGGCGGGTGGAATCGATTGGTCGGAACCGCCGAACCAGCCACCGAGCCAGCTACAGCCGGAAATCAGGACGAGCAGGAGAAGCGGGAGCGCGCGACGGACCATGATTACTGACCTGTGGTGGGGGCGGGTGCGGGCGTGGCCGGGGCCGGAGCGGTTCCGGAATCGATGGCCGGGGCCGGCGGAGCGGCGGTGGGCGGAGCGGGTGCCGCCGGATCGGCGGGCGCAGGGGGCGCGACGGCCGCCGGGGCAACCGGCGTGGCCGGTTCGGCTGGGGGCGCGGCGGGCGGCGCGGGCACCGCCACCGGAGTCGCGGGTTCCGGTTTGGGGGATTCGGGGGGCGCGGCCGGCGCCGGTACAACCGAATCGGCGCTCGGCGGAGTCAGGCTGTCGAGCTTGAGCTGCAGCAGGGCGTTGCCGCCGCTCGCCGCCAAGGCGGCGGTATAGGCGATCCTGGCTTTGCCGGGATCGTTGCCGGCCAGCGCCAGATCGCCGCGCAGTTCCTCGCGCTCGGCGGTCAGGCTGGGCGTCGTCACCCGCGTCAAGTGCGGTTCGGCGTCCGACGACCGCCCGGCGGCGGCGAGCACCCGCGCCAGCCGCAGCCGGGCGATATCCTTCAGTTCGTCGAGCCGGGCGTTTTCGATTACCCATTCCAGCCGCTGGCTGGCCGTGGCGGAATCGCCGCCGTCCACCGCCAGCTTGGCCAGCCGCAGCGCCGCCAGCGCGGCGTAGGGCGATTTCGGGAAATCGGCCAGCAAGGTTTGGGCGCGTTGCCGGGCCTGGTCGGCGTCGGGTGTCTCCGCTGCGGCCACGAAAGCGTCATAGGCCTGGGAGGCTTGTTCCGCCTGGGCGGTGCGGTGGGAGCCCCAGTACTGCCAGCCGAAAATCGCGATCAGGCCGAGCCCGATGCCGACGATGATGCTGGTGCCGTTTTCCTTCCACCACTTTTTCAGATCCTCGACGCGTTCGTCGTCGGTGTATTGTTCCATCGATTGGTATCCTCGGACAGCCCATTCGGTTGGTTAGGCCTGTTCTTCCGGCATCGCCGCGCGCAGATACTCGGCCACTTGGTCGCTGGGAAGCGTGAGTTGTTCGGTTTCGGCAGCGCGCAGCGGCTTGATCGCCACGGTGCCGGCGGCGACCTCGGTTTCGCCCAGGATCAGCGCGAAGCGGGCGCCGCTGGCGTCGGCCCGGCGAAACTGCGGCTTGAACCCGCCGCCGCCGCAGTTCATCCGCAGTCGCAGGTCCGGGGAGCGGTCGCGCAAGCGTTCGGCCAAAGCCAGCCCGTGCCGTTGGGCCGCGTCGCCCACCGCGATCAGATAGGCGTGCGGCGCCGGTTCGGCGGCGGGCTGGCCGGCGGCGGCGAGCATGGCGACCAGCCGCTCCAAACCCAGGGCGAAGCCGACGCCCGGCACCGCTTGGCCGCCCAGTTGCTCGATCAGACCGTCGTAGCGGCCGCCGGCGCAAATCGTGCCCTGCGCGCCCAGGGTGTCGGTGACCCACTCGAACACGGTCTTGCAATAATAATCCAGGCCGCGCACCAGCCGGGGATTGATCTGATAAGCGATCCCGGCGGCGTCCAGCAACGCCCTCAGCTCCGCGAAGTGGGTCTGGGATTCGGGGTCGAGATGGTCGAGCAGGGACGGCGCTTCCGCGATCACCGCCCGCAGGGCCGGGTTCTTGCTGTCCAGAATCCGCAGCGGATTGGTGTCCAATCGCCGCCGGCTGTCCTCGTCCAGCTCGTCGCGCCGCGCGGCGAAATAGGTCACCAGCCGCTCGCGATAAGCGAGCCGGGCGGCGCTGGAGCCGAGCGAGTTGATCTGGAGGGCGACATCGCGGATGCCGAGCCGCCGCCACAACCGCGCCGACAGGCAGATCAATTCGGCGTCGATGTCGGGGCCGGCCATGCCGTAAGCCTCGGCGCCCACCTGATGGAACTGGCGATAGCGGCCTTTCTGCGGTTTCTCGTAGCGGAACATCGGGCCGGCGTACCACAGCCGCTGAGTCTGGTGGTGCAGCAGGCCGTGCTCGACGCAGGCGCGCACGCAGCCGGCGGTGCCCTCGGGGCGCAAGGTCAGGCTGTCGCCGTTGCGGTCGGCGAACGTGTACATCTCCTTTTCGACGATGTCGGTGACCTCGCCGATGGAGCGGGTGAACAGCTCGGTTTTTTCGACCAGGGGCAAACGGATTTCGTGATAGCCGTAGCCGGCGAGCACCTCCCGCAAGGTGGCTTCGAGGCGTTGCCACAGCGCCGATTCGCCGGGCAGGATATCGTTCATGCCACGAATGGCTTGGAACTGCTTGGCCATGAATTCGGGTCCGGGTTTGCGAGCGGGGGCGCCGCTTCGGCGGGAGCGAAGGCGGCGCCGGGGGTCAGGGCTGGCCGCGATCCAGGGTGAAGCGGCTGACCGTGCCGCGTCGGGGCACGTAAAACTCCGTGTTGACCAAGCGGTCGTCCAGGATGATCCGGGCGGCGGGCGCGTTGCCGAGCGTCACTTTGAAGGGCGCCGATCCCGAAATGGTGCGGTTGCTGTTGGCTTTCATCAGGCCGTTGACGAGCACGTTGCCTTGCGCGTCTTTCACCTCCACCCAGCAGTCGTTGCTGAACTCCAGCAGGAGTCTCGCGTCGGCGGCCGAATGGCCGCCGCCTTCTGCGGTCGAGCCGGTGCCGGTCGGTGCGGCGGCGACGGTGGCGGTCACGACGCCGGGTGTCCCGGCGACGGTGGCGGGTTCGGCCGAAGATGTCGGCGCGGTCGGCGTCGCGGGAGCGGGCGGGTTGGCCGCTCCGGACGCGGGCCGGCCGGTATCGGCGGGGGGCGAGGAGGGCGCTTCGCCGGCGAGCGGAGCCGGCGCGGATGTCGCGGCGGTGGCGGTCGTTTCGCGGGGCGCGGGCTGGAACGGGTAGTGCGTCTGGCTGACGACGGTGGTCGCGGGAGCGGTGGACGGTTGCGGGTTGCTCCGGCCGCCGCCCGACCACAGCGCGAACAGGCTGCCGGGGTCGAGGTCGTTCAGGTCCAGGTTCTGGATGGCGGTCCAGGCGATTCCGACCACCAGCAGCAGATAGACCGGACCCCGCAAGTCGCGAATCCGGGTTTGCCGTCGGAGCGGATGCACCACTTTCAGCGGCGGCGGATCCTGCGAGATGCCCGACTGGCGCTGGTAGCGTTCCAGCACCGCCTGTTCGGGCAGGTTCAGGAGCCGGGCATAACGGCTGAGATAACCGCGGACGAACACGGGCGGGCCCAGCCGGCCGAAGTCGTCGCTTTCGAGGGCTTGAATGATGGTGGGATTCAGCCCGAGATGACGGGCGACCTCGCGCTGTTCGGCGCTGTATCCGGCGCGGGTCCGCGCCAGCCACGCGCCCAGCGATTCGGCGTCGGCGCCGGCGAAATCGGCCGGGGAGGTGCAATCGGGTACGGTGTCGTTGGCCATGGTCATCGCTATTTTCTAAGGCGTTGGGCTTCTTCGGAGTTCGGGAACTGGGACAATAATGCGCTGCGATACTCCTGGAGCATCCGGGAGTCGCCGTCGGGGGACGATTCGATCGTGACGCCCAGCCAAAGGCTTTGCGCGGTCGGCCGGGACTGGCTGTGGTAGCGCTGTAGAAAGGCGCGTCCCTGCAACATCTTGCCCTGGGTTTGGCTGAGCTCGGCCAGCCCGTACAAGGCGCTGGAGTTGTTGGGGTTTTGGTCGAGCGCCTTGCGAAACCAGGTTTCGGCCTGAGCGGGGTCATCGCGCTTGTTCGCGCAAATCCCCAGGCCGGCGTAGGCGTCGTCGGCGGTGGCTCCGGCGCTGCTGGGATCGGCGGCGATCCTCTGAAACTCGCTCTCGCCCTCGGCGATGCGGAGCGGTTCGCGGGTGCAGAGAAGCCGGGCGTAATTGAGTTTCGCCAAGGTGTAATCGGGTTTCAGCTCGATGGCCCGCTTGAAGTGGGTTGCGGCGGGGCCGTATTCGCGGAGTTCCTCGTAGAGAACGCCGAGGGCGTTGTGGGCTTCCGGGTAATTTTCGTTGTATTGCACGGCCTTGATCAGCTTTTCCGTGGCGACGTCGAGGCGGCCGGACTGCATGTAGCCGATGCCCAGCTTGAAGTTGGCCTCGGAGACGTTGTCCTTGAACTCGGCGTCCTTGCTGCTGGCGCATCCGGCCAGCAGCAAGGACAGGAGCAGGGTGGACGAGAGCGATGGTCGCATGGCGGGGTGCCCCTCAGCCGGCGAGCGACGCCAGGCGTTCCGGCCGGCGGCCTCGGGCCTGGACCTGCCCGGCCAGTTGGCCGCAGGCGGCGGCGATGTCGTCGCCGCGGGTCTTGCGGGTGATGGCGGTCAGGCCATGGGCCATCAGCACCGCCTGAAACCGGGCGATGGCGGCGGGACCGGAACGGCGGTAGTCCGTGCCCGGAAATGGGTTGAACGGAATCAGGTTGACCTTGGAAGGAATGTTTTTGAGAAGCGCCGCCAGCGCGCGGGCGTGTTGCTCGGAATCGTTGACGCCGTCCAGCAGCACGTATTCCCAGGTGATGCGGCGGTGCGGCAGGTCGGCGATGTAATGCTTGCAGGCGGCCAGCAGTTCGGCGATAGGGTACTTGCGGTTCAGCGGCACCAGCCGGTCGCGCAGCGCGTCGTCGGGCGCGTGCAGGGAGACCGCCAGGCTGATTTCGGACACTTCCCGCAGCCGGTACAGCGCCGGGACCACGCCGGCGGTGCTCAGGGTGACGCGGCGCTTGGAGATGCCGAAGCCCAGGTCGTCCTGCATCAGATCGGTCGCCTTCACGACGTTGTCGAAATTCAGCAGCGGCTCGCCCATGCCCATCAGCACGATGTTGGTGACGATGCGATGGCCGTTGCGGGCGTCGCCCAGCGACCGGCAGGCCAGCCAGACTTGGCCGACGATTTCGGCGACGGTCAGGTTGCGGTTGAAACCCTGTTGGGCGGTGGCGCAAAACGAGCAGTCGAGCGGGCAGCCGATCTGCGAGGACACGCACAGGGTGCCGCGATCCGGTTCGGGGATGAACACCGTTTCGATGCAGTTGCCGCTGTCGAGCCGGATCAGCCATTTGTGGGAGCCGTCTCGCGAGGCTTGATCGAGCGCCACTTCGGGCAACTTGATTTCGGCGATTTCGGCCAGCCGTTCCCGCAGCGCCTTGCTCAGGTTGGTCATCGCGGCGAAGTCGGTGACGCGCTCGTGATAGATCCACTTCATGAGCTGGGTGGCGCGAAAGGGCTTTTCGCCCAGGGCGGCGAAGAACGCCTCCAGATCGCGGCGGTCAAGGCCGAGCAGATTGATTTTAGCGGCGGCTGCGGTCACGGCGGTTGCGCGGTCTCGGGTTCAGACGGTGTGCGGACACAGGTCGAACTGGCCGAAGAAAAAGGCGATTTCGTGGGCGGCGGTTTCCGATGCATCGGAGCCGTGCACCGCGTTGTTGGTCACGCTCTCGGCGAAATCGGCGCGGATCGTGCCGGGCGCCGCCTTCTTGGGGTCGGTGGCGCCCATGATCTCGCGATTCTTGGCGATGGCGTCTTCCCCTTCCAGGACTTGGACCATGACCGGGCCGGAAGTCATGTAGGCGATGAGTTCTTCGTAGAAGGGGCGCTCGCGGTGGACGGCATAGAAGACTTCCGCTTGCTCGCGGGTCAGGCGGACCATCTTGGCCGCGACGATCTGGAGACCTTGGTCCTCGAAACGGCTGTAAATCTTGCCGATGATGTTTCGAGCGACAGCGTCGGGCTTGATGATGGACAGAGTGTGTTCCAGGGCCATGCGGGGCTCCGTAAGGCGAAATCGGGTTGGGGGAGGGCGCGCTTCCGACCCGGGTAGTCGGGGTCGGAATAGAGTTTAGCGATAGTTGGGAGTTTAGCGATAATGTGGGGACGCCGACAATGCGTCGGCAGGGCCGTATTTTTGAGATAATCTAGATAACAATTTGAAATATATTGATAATTATCAAATTATGTCTTTTGCATTAAGCTCTCGCGTTCTTGCCCGCCTATACCCGCAACGATCGTGATCGCCGCGGGTGGCCAAGGGCGGGAAGATGGATCGAATCATCCGACGATTTTATTCAGCGCGTATTCGAGGATGCCTTGGGCGCCCGCCTCGATCAGGCGGGGAATCAGATCGCGGACTTGAGCGCCGTCCACCACGGTTTCCAGCGCCAGCCAGTCGCGGTCGTAAAGATGGCTGACGGTGGGGGCGTGCAGGCTGGGCAGCAATTGGACCACTTGATCCAGTCGCGCCGCCGGAACGTTCATTTTCAGCGCGACTTTGTTGCGGGCGGCCAGCGCGGCGCGGGCGAGCAGGGCGATTTGCTCGATCTTGGCCTTTTTCCAGGGATCGGCCAGCGCGGCGCGGTTGGCGATCAGGCGGGTGGTGGTGTGCAGCAGGTCGCAGACGATGCGCAGGCCGTGGGCGCGGATGGTGCTGCCGGTTTCGGTGATTTCCACCGCCGCGTCCACCAAGCCTTCGACCACCTTGGCCTCGGTGGCGCCCCAGGAAAATTCCACGGTGGCCGCGATGCCGCGCTCGGCCAGATAGCGTTTGGTGAAGCCGACCAGCTCGGTGGCGATGCGCTTGCCCGCCAAATCCTCCAGCGCGCGGATCGGCGAGTCGCCACGGACGATCAAAACCCAACGGGCGGGCTGATCGGAGCTTTTCGAGTAGCTCAGTTCGGCGATTTCCGCCACGTCCGCCTCGGTTTCCAGAATCCAGTCCAGTCCGGTCAAACCGGCGTCGAGCGTGCCGTTGGCGACGTAGGGCGCCATTTCTTGCGAGCGCACCAGCGCGCAGCCGATCTCGGGGTCGTTGATGGTGGGGAAATAGTTGCGGCTGTGGGCGCTGATGGCCCAGCCGGCCTGACCGAACAGCGCGATGGTGGAGGCTTCCAGACTGCCTTTGGGGATGCCGAGTTTGAGTTGCCGCATGACGATGTCCTGTCGGTATCGGGGTTGCCGAAAAGGGGCGCTAGTTTAACCGCGCCGTGGCGCCGAATAAACTTGCAATATGAAAATGTATTTTCCCCACCCCTGGAATCTCAGCCCCGCCGAGGCCATGGCCGTGCAGCGGGAGTTGCGGGCGCGAGTGATTTTGGCCGACCGGTTGGGGCCGGCGCGGCGCGTGGCCGGCGTCGATGTCGGCTTCGAGGCGGATGGTGCCGTGACTCGGGCGGCGGTGGCGGTGCTGGGTTATCCCCAACTGGAATTGCTGGAAACCGCTCTCGCTCGCCGTCCCACCGAATTTCCCTACGTGCCGGGCCTGCTGTCGTTTCGCGAGCTGCCGGCGGTGCTGGACGCGCTGGCGCAATTGCGCGATCCACCCGATTTGCTGCTGTGCGACGGGCAAGGCATCGCCCATCCGCGCCGGCTGGGCATCGCCAGCCATCTCGGCCTGCTGGTAGACATTCCCAGTATCGGTGTGGCCAAGACGCGGTTGTGCGGGGTATACGCCGATCCGCCGAACGAGCGCGGGGCGTGGACACCGCTGCGGGCGAACGGGGAGACCATCGGCGCGGTGCTGCGGACCCGGCCCGGCGTCAAGCCGCTGTTTATCTCATCCGGCCACCTCGTCAGCCTGGAAACGGCGATTGACTACGTGATGGCTTGCTGCACCCGGTATCGGTTGCCGGAAACCACCCGCTGGGCGCATCGGCTGGCATCGGGTCGGTAGCCGGTACTCCGCAGGCGGGTACGGAACGCTCTGGCGGATTGCGCGTTCAAGACTCGCCCCCCAGCTCGCGCCGCGCCACCTGGACCCATTCGGCGATCCGGGCGTACTCGAAGTCGTCGGCCAGGACCCGAAGCCGGGCCGCCGCCGCCGGACTCTGCGCGGCCACTTCTCCGAGCAGTTGGTCGATCTGATCCATCTCGGCGCGGACCGCCGCCCGCTCCAGCCGCTCCAGCAGCGGGCCGGGCAGGGACCGCAGCGCCTCGGCCGGGTCGCCTTCACCTGCCGCCGCCGGCCCCGTCGCCGGCCCCTCGCCGTAGACGTAGCGCACGCCCAGATGCTTCTCCAGCAGCTCCAGCAGGGTCGCCACCCG
>RRZT010984567.1_pt1 | contig 12799 bp, 14 predicted proteins | sample 2165551 | NCBI WGS metagenome assembly RRZT01 (sample SAMN10456910, study PRJNA506462) | wastewater metagenome | biome: wastewater; feature: sludge; material: wastewater sludge; isolation source: wastewater sludge with Escherichia coli K12::gfp cells carrying plasmid... | place: USA: Moscow, Idaho... | reverse complement strand
CGTATTTGGCGATGGTTTCCTGCAGGCTCTTGGCGATCAGCGTATAGGCTTCGTCCCAGGAGATGCGCTCGAACTTGCCTTCACCCCGCTGGCCGACGCGCTTCATCGGATATTTCAGGCGGTCAGCGTTATAGACGCGCTGACGCATCGAACGTCCACGCGCACAGGCGCGTACCTGATGGTCGCCGTAAATGTCCTGGCCGAGGTTATCGGTCTCGACCCAGCGGATGCGGCCATCGACCACGTGCATGCGCAAGGGGCAGCGGCTGCCGCAGTTGACGGTGCAGGCGCTCCAGACCAGCGACTCCTGACCGGCCGCCGGTTTGGCGTCCTCGCTGGGTTGCAGGCCGCAGCCACCGAGCCCCATCGCCCCGGCCGCGCCGCCAGCCGCCGCGCTCCACTGCAGGAAGCGGCGTCGGGTGAGGGACAGCGCCCCGGGGGCCGCGCCGTCTGTCGTCGTGTTGGTCATTGAGCACCTCCGAGAGCGGGCCGCGACAGTGCGGCACGGTGACTACGTTAGGGTTTGTGTGAGTTTCACAGCGGCGTTCTCACAGGGTGGAGCCACCAGATGACAACCGGGGTCGGGGCAGACGACGGGCGCTTCCTCGCCGTGCTGCGCTGGGCGCGGGACGTCGCGGCGAGTCCCCTAGTCGTGGTGTGTTTGGACGCCGAACTGGCCGCCGCTGGGGGCGGCGCGGTGGTGCAGGCTGACGTTTGCGTGAACAACCTCCCACATTATCGCTACCTCGACCTTGCGCTGGCGTCCGGCCACCCTGTGGTCATCGCGCTCGACGCGTGCCCGGACGGGGCGTCGCAGGCGTCCTACCTGGACGGCGCTGCGGCCCTGTCGGAGGGGCGGATCGTGGTGCGTCGCGAGGCCGTGGCGCCGGCGTCCCCACGACTGCTGGCGTCGGTGGCCCGGCCGCCCGTGAGCCGGCGGTTCCTGGTGCGGGCCCGCACCGAGGCCGATGTCGGCGTCCACCCGGCGGACAGCGACGACCAGCTGCGCCTGGTCGAGTCGCTGCGCGCGTTGGGCATCGGGGCAGCCGGGGAGGCGCCGGGCCTGGTGCTGGCGGTCGACGGCTGTGTGGCGTGCGGCGTCTGCGTCCGGGCGTGCCCGCACGACGCGCTGAGCCTCGTCACCGAGGGCGGATCCAGCGTGCTGTGGCAGCAGCCGGAGCGTTGCTGCGGCGAGCGGCAGTGCGTCGAGAACTGCCCCGAAGACGCCATCACGGCGTCCGGGCATCACTCCTGGGGCGCCGCCCTCGCCGGCGAGCCGGCGCGATTGGCGTCCTTGCGGACGCGGCGGTGCACCCGCTGCCGGGCGACGATCCCGGCGGGGCCGGGGGACGCCGTGTGCGGGCCCTGCGCGCGGCGGCTCGCCGACCCGTTCGGCTGGGAGATCCCCGCGGGTCTCCGCGACCGGATGCCGGAGCGGTGGCGGCGGTCGGCGACCTCCACAGACGGCGGCTAGGCTGCCGATCATGCCTCTGCCACCTCTGGTCGAGCCCGCTCCGGAGCTCACCCGCGCCCAGCGCGAGCGGTATGCGCGGCACCTGTTGATCCCCGACATCGGCGAGCTCGGGCAGCGCCGCCTGCTCGCCGCCCGGGTGGCCGTGATGGGGGCGGGCGGTCTCGGCTCGCCGGCGCTGCTGTACCTGGCCGCCGCCGGGGTGGGCTCGGTCACGATCATCGACGACGACGTGGTCGACCTCACCAACCTGCAGCGCCAGGTGATCCACGACGACGCGTCGGTCGGCACGCCGAAGGTCGCCAGCGCCGCCGCCCGGCTGCGCGCGCAGAACCCGGGCGTGACCGTCACCCAGCGGGCAGTGCGGCTCACCGACGAGAACGCCGACGAGATCCTCGCCGGGCACGACCTCGTGCTCGACGGGACCGACAACTTCCCCACCCGCTACGTGGTCAATGACGCGTGCGCCCGGTTGGGGCTGCCGTTCGTGTGGGCGTCGGTGTTCCGCACCCAGGCGCAAGTGTCGGTGTTCTGGAAGAGCCCGCCCGGCGACGCGGTCGGCGTCGACCTGCGCGACCTGTTTCCGACCGCGCCCGACCCGACGACCGTGCCGAGCTGCGGCGACGCCGGCGTCCTCGGGGCGCTGACCGGGCAGATCGGCTCGATGATGGCGACCGAGGCGATCAAGCTGATCTGCGGCATCGGCGACCCACTGCTGGGCCGGGTGGCGTTCGTCGACGTGCTCGGCGTCCGACAGGTCGACATTCCGCTGCGGCCGCGGGTCGAGACGTCGCTCCCCCTTCAGCCCGTCGCCGCGTGTCCGGTTCCGGGCCCGGCGATCGCCGGCGTGACGCCCCGCGAGCTGGCCGCAGAGTTGGCGTCCGACAGGCCGCCGATCGTGATCGACGTGCGGGAACCCGGCGAGGTGGCGCTCGTCGCGATCCCCGGGTCGGTGCGCATCCCGCTGGCCGACTTCCTCGCCGACCTGCCCACCCTCGACCCGGACGCCGACGTGGTCGTCCACTGCAAGACCGGGCCGCGCGCCGAGCGCGCGGCGGCCGCGCTGGCGGCGTCCGGACACCGCGTCCGCACGCTGACGGGCGGCGTCCTCGCCTGGATCGACGACGTCGCCCCCGACAATCCCCGCTACTGAGGAGTTCCATGCCGAAACCGAGAGTTCTGCTGTCGCTGGAGGAGTACCTCGCCGAGGTGCTCGCCCTGGTGAAGCCGGTGGAGTCTGTCGAGGAGCTGACGCTCGGCACCGCCCTGGGGCGGGTGCTGGCCGAGCCGGTGGTGTCGCGCACGGCCGTGCCGCCGTTCCCGAACTCGGCGATGGACGGGTTCGCGCTCCGGCACGCCGACCTCGCCGAGGGCGCAGTGCTGCGGGTGGTCGGCGAGGTGGCGGCCGGGTCGGCCGCTGACCCGACGATCGGACGCGGTGAGTGCGTCCGCATCATGACCGGCGCTCCGGTGCCGACCGATGCCGACACGGTCGTGCCGGTGGAGTTGACCGACGGTGGCCGCGAGAGCGTCCGCTTCACCGGGGTGGTCGACGAGGGTGCCCACATCCGGCCGGTGGGCGACGACGTGGCGTCGGGGGCTGCGGTGCTGACGGTCGGCACGAGGCTGGGCGCGCGCCAGCTGTCGCTGGCCGCGGCCGTGGGCGCCGAGACCATGACCTGCATCCGCAAGCCGGTCATCGGCATCGCCGCGACCGGCGACGAGCTCGTCAACCCCGGGCGGGAGCTGGCCCGCGGCCAGATCTACGAGTCGAACGCGACCTACCTGACCGTCGCCGCCCGCCGCGACGGCGCGGAACCGTACCCGCTCGGGTCGATCCGCGACCAGGCCGACGCGCTGAAGGCGGCCCTCAACCACCTGGCTGCCGAGTCGGACCTGGTGGTGATTTCTGGTGGGGTGAGTGTCGGCGATCACGACGTGTCACGCATCACGCTCGAGCAGGTCGGCGGCACGTTCCGGCACGTGCGCATGCAACCCGGCAAGCCGCAGGGCTGGGCGCTCTGGGGCGAGAAGGACGTGGAGGTGCCGGTGATCGCCCTGCCGGGCAACCCGTTGAGCGCGTCGGTGTCGTGGGAGCTGTTCGTGACGCCGATGATCGCGACGATGCTCCGGCTGGAGCCCCCCGCCTGGGTGCCTGCGGTCGCCGGTGAGGCGTGGCGGTCGCCGGCCGGGCGCGAGCAGGTCTTGCCGGTGGTCGTCGAGGTCGACGAGTCCGGACGCCAAGTGGTGCGGCCCTCGCATCGCAAGGGCTCGGCGTCCCACATGGTGACGTCGCTGTCCCGCGCGGACGCCCTGGCCCGCGTGCCCGAGGATGTGACCGAGGTCGCCCCGGGTGACCCGGTGCTGATCAGGAGGTTTCCGTGAGCGACCAGCCGTTCACCCATCTGGACGCCGCCGGCCAGGCCCGCATGGTCGACGTGACCGCCAAGGAGCCGACGGTTCGCGCGGCGACCGCGTCGGGCGTCGTGCGGTGCAGCCCGGAGGTGGTCGGGCTGCTGCGCGACGGCGCCGTGCCGAAGGGCGATGTGTTGGCGGTGGCCCGGATCGCCGGCATCCAGGCGGCCAAGAAGACTCCCGAGCTGCTGCCGCTGGCGCACGTGATCGGCGTGCACGGGGTGACGGTCGACCTCGATATCACCGACACCGGCGTCGAGATCCACGCCACGGTGCGCACCGCCGACCGCACCGGCGTGGAGATGGAGGCCCTGACCAGCGTCACGGTCGCGGCGCTGGCCGTGATCGACATGGTGAAGGGGCTCGACCGGTTCGCGCACATCGAGCACGTCCGGCTGCTGGCCAAGGAGGGCGGCCGCTCCGGACGCTGGATCCGCCACCCGGAGGCCACCGCTCCTCCGCCCGGGCGATGAGCGTCGTGTTCGACGCGGTCGTGCTTGCCGGCGGACAGGGGTCGCGGATGGGCGGGGTCAGCAAGGCCGACCTGCAGATCGGTGGCCGCCGCCTGCTCGACCGGGTGCTGGCCGCATGCGCCGGCGCCGGTGTCGTGGTGGTGGTGGGCGACGTCGAGGTGCCTGACGGGGTTGTTCTGACGCGCGAGGATCCGCCGGGCACCGGCCCGGCGGCCGGGTTGCAGGCCGGGCTGTTGGCGTCCGGTGGGCAGCCGTGGACGCTGGTTCTCGCCTGCGATCTGCCGGGCGCCACGGACGCCGTGCCGACGCTCCTCACGGCGGCCGAGGCGGCGCGTCCGGACGCCGACGGCGTCTGCCTGGCCCGCCCCGACGGCGGGACCGAGTGGCTGTGCGCGTTGTATCGGACGCCGGCGCTCGGCCGCGCCTTCGACGCCTACGGCGACCCGCGCAACCGGTCGGTGCGGGGCCTGATCGGGCTGCTGTCCGTGGACACGGTTCCCGGACCGGCCGGTTCGGGCGATGATGTGGACACGTGGGAGGACCACGACCGGTGGAATCGATCGGAGAAGGCATGACTGAGGACCGCAGCCAGTGGCGTCCGTTCATCGAGCGGACGTGCGAAGCCGCCGGCGTCGACCCGACGCTGGTTGAGGTCGACCAGATCCTCGACCTGACGCGCGAGGTGGCGCACGGCGGGTCGCGTCCGATGGCGCCGGTGAGCGCCTACATCCTGGGATTGGCGCTCGGTTCCGGGAAGGGTTCGCTGTCGGAGCTGCGGGCGGCCATCCAGGAGGCGGCTGTCACGGCGCCGCGTCCGAAGGATCTCTGATGGCGACCGTCCGTTACTTCGCGGCGGCCGCCGAGGCTGCGGGCACAGCGTCCGAGTCGGTTCCGGCCGGCACGTTGGGTGAGTTGCTGGACGCCGTGAGCGGCGAGCGCCCCGACGAGTTCGCGCGGGTTCTCGGACGCTGCTCGGTGCTGATCGACGGGGTGCGGTCGAGCGAGGCCGACACGCCTGTCGCGGCCGGAGCCACCGTCGACGTGTTGCCCCCGTTCGCGGGCGGCTGAGCGACGGGCGCCTGAGGCCCGACGTCCTGTTTCGAGGGCAGCAACCACGCAACGTTGTCGCAGATCGCCCCCTCGTACGTGGATTCGGCCACTCAGAGGTGTTTGCGCTGCACGAGGGAGCGATGTGCGACACGCCCCGTACGCAACAGTGCCACTCGCGCAGCGATCAGTTCCCGGATGCGAGGCCCGGCCTCGTCGCCCGACAGAAATGATGCCGACAGCCGCACGATTTGCCACCCTCGGGCGGCCAGGTCCGAGTCCCGCTCTCGGTCACGCTCAAACGCTCCGCGATGCGAGTGGTACTGGAAACCGTCAGCTTCCAGACCCAGCATCAGCTCCGGGAGCGCGAAGTCGAGAGCCGCCCAGCCCCTGCTCAGCTGGACCCAGTGATTGGTCCGATACACGTAAGGAAGCCCCAGACCTCTGTACACCCGGTGCAATGACCTCTCTGCGGCGGACCACGGGGCATCGCGAGAGTCTGTGAGGATCTGTCGCCTCACTGCGTTGCCGCGACGATCAGGCAACATCCGGAGACACTCCCACAGTTCGGGAAGCGTCACGACGCGTCGGCGCAGCGCCTCATCAACGGCGTCGCCACCGCGGCTCACCACGAGGTCGAGCACGGCGAGCGCCGGCACTGCGATCCTCAAGCCGGCATCCACCTGGATGAGTTCCGGCGGGATGAAGCCTCGGGTCCAGCGGAAGCCTGCCACGGGTGACGGATGGTACTGACGGCGCGCGGCCACGTGTGAACACGGCACCTCCGGCCACCAGCTCAAACGCGCAGCAGCAGCACCAAGGATCACCGCATCCGGGTCAACCGCCTGCACGGCTCGAGCTTTGACTTCGGGCAGTCGTTCTTGTCCCGGGGAGCAATAGACCCCGGGGAGCACTCTGATGATCTCCCCCCGCAGACAGCTCCGCTGGGCGGCTCGACACTCTGCCCGAGTCTCCGGCCGCCACACGAGACCTTGTTGCATCGTCACGGACGCCACTTCAGCAACCCCGCGGGGCCCGCGAAAGCCCACGGTGTTGTCCGTCTGTTGTCCGTTGTCACGCGGCGCGAAACTCGACGGACGCCGCGCACTACCCCCCGATCGCGCTCATCGGACGCTGGGGCTGGAGGAACCCGGGATCGTTGATCCCGTGCCCGGCCTTCTTGGACGCCAGGCACGCGTGGATCAACCCGGTCAGGTACTCGCTCGGCGCGCCGGTGCGCAGCGGCGTCCGAAGGTCGGTCTCGGCGGTCGCGAACAGGCACGACCGCAGTTGGCCGTCCGCGGTCAGCCGTAGCCGGTCGCAGTTGCCGCAGAACGGCCGCGTCACCGACGCGATGATGCCGACCGACGCCGGGCCGCCGTCGATCAGGAACCGCTCCGCGGGTGCGGCGCCGCGTCCGGGCACCGGCGTCAGCGTGAACGCGCGCTCGAGCGCCGTCTGCACCTCGTCGGCGGTCACCATCTGCTCCCGCGTCCACTGGTGGCCGGCGTCGAGCGGCATCTGCTCGATGAACCGCATCTCGACGCCCTTGCCGAGCGACCATCGCACCAGATCGACCGCCTCGTCGTCGTTGACGCCCCGCATCAGCACCGAGTTGAGCTTCACCGGCTGCAACCCGGCCGCGATCGCCGCATCGATGCCGGCCAGCGTGTCGTCCAGGCGATCCCGCCGCGCCAACCGGACATAGCGCTCGCGCTGCAGCGTGTCGAGCGACACGTTCACCCGGGCCAGCCCGGCATCGGCCAACGGCTGCGCCAGGCGGGCCAGCCCGATGCCGTTCGTGGTGATCGACACCTCCGGACGCCCCTGCGGGCCCTCCAGCGACGCCAGCGCCGCGACCACCTCGACCAGGTCCTTTCGCAGCAGCGGCTCGCCACCGGTCAGGCGGATCTCCGTGATGCCCGCCTCCACCGCGACCCGACAGATCGTCGTCAGCTCATCGAGAGATAGCAGCGTCGACTTGGCCAGCCACGGCACCCCCTCCTCGGGCATGCAGTACGTGCAGCGCAGGTTGCAGTGGTCGGTCAGCGACACCCGCAGGTCGCGGTGGAGGCGTCCAAACGTGTCGAGCAGCGGCAGCGGACGCGTCACGCCGGCCCCTCCGCCCACAGCCTCGACCAGGTTTGCCCGCCGTCGACCTCGAACTGCTGCTTCCAGATCGGCAGCTCGGCCTTGATCGTCTCGACGAGCCGGTCGCACAGCTCGAACGCTGCCCGCCGATGCGACGTCGAGACGCAGCACGCGAGCGCGATCTCGCCGACCTCGAGGCGTCCCACCCGGTGGCTGACCGCCACCAGCGCGTCCCCGTCGGGGTCCGACTCGCTCAACACCCGCGAGACCATGTCGCGCAGCATCGTCGCGGCGTCCGGGTGAAAGGTGTAGTCGATCGCGGTGACCTCTCCGGACGCCTCCGGGTCGTGATCGCGGATCACACCGAAGAACGCGACGACCGCCCCCGCGTGCGGCGAGGCGACGGCGTCGAGGTGGGCGTCGCGGTCGAGTGCGGCGTCGGTCACGTGGGTGAAGATGATGCCCATCAGTGATCCCCTCCATCGAGTTGGTCGAGTATGTGTGCCACGAGCGGCAGCAGGACGCCGAGCCCCTCGACGACGGCCGCCGGCTTGCCCGGCAGGTTCACCACCAGCGCACCCGGACGCCCCTGCGACCCGTCGACCACCCCGGCCAACCCGCGGGTCAGCCGGGCGTGTGGCTTCCCGGACGCCGAGCGCAGCAGCTCGGCGACTCCCGGCAGCTCCCGGTCGAGGACGCCGCGGGTTCCCTCCGGCGTCCGGTCGCGCGGAGCCACCCCGGTGCCACCGCTCGTCACGACGAGCCGCGCCCCGGCGTCCAGCGCTTCACGCAGCGCCGCGGTCACGGCGTCCGCACCGTCGGGCACCAGGGACGCCGTGACGTCGAAGCCCGCCTCCAGCAGCGCAGCTGCGGCGGCCGGCCCGGACGCATCGGTGCGCTCCCCGGCGTGGCAACGGTCGGAGACCGTCAGCACGTGCGCATGGACGTTCGTCGGCATGCTGCCAACGTACCCGAGCCGGACGCGGTGCCACGACTGCGGTCAGCTCGGCTTGGGCGCCCCGGGACGCGCGTAACGCCACCAGGTGATGGCGACGCAGAGCACGGCCCAGACCACGCCGATCCAGTAGAAGTTCACGGTGCCGAGCATCGTGAGCCCGATGCCGAACAGGAACGGTCCGAACGCGGCAATGGCGGCCGTCCAGCCGATGACGCCGCCGGCCTGACGCTTCTCGAAGATCATCGGCATCTGCTTGAAGGTCGACGCGTTGCCGATGCCCGAGAACAGGAAGATCAGCAGCATGCCCCACAGGAACTGGTTGAACCCACCCTGAAGCGCCGCCGCCGAGCTGGTGTCGGGGGTCAGCCCGCCGGTCGTGTAGATGATCGACCCGATGAGGCGCCGACCGGAGATGAGCGTCCAGATCGCGCCCCCCATCCGGTCGGTGAGCGGCGAGAATGCGACGCGGGCTCCCGCTCCCACGAGCGGACCGAGGAACACGTACATCGCCGGGTCGGGAACGTGGTTGCCCTCAACCAGCCCGCGCGCCGCCTGGCCGCTGCCCTCGACGATCGCCGCGTTGCCGGAGCCGTAGAGGTTGATCATCAGCAGACCGAACTGCGCCGACAGGCCCGAGAAGGTGCCGAAGGTCATGATGTAGAGGATGGTCATCCACCAGGTGTCCTGGTTGCTGAAGATGTCGAACTGCTGCTTGATGTTGGCCTTGATCGGCACCGACTTGAGGTACTTCCACGCCAACCACGCCCCGATCAGGATGAACGGCAACCACACGTACGAGGCGGCCTGGTACCACACCGTCTGGTCGGGCCGGCCGGGGAACTTCATCTGCTGGCTGATGCCCATCCACCAGAACATGCCGAAGCCGATCACCCACGGCGTCAGCAACTGCACCAGCGAGACGCCGAAGTTGCCGATGCCGGCCTGCAGACCCAACGCGGTGCCCTGCAGGCGCTTCGGGAAGAAGTACGAGGTCGACGGCATGAAGCCCGAGAAGGCACCGCCGCCGATGCCGGCGAGGAAGGCCAGCACGAGGAGTTCCCAGTAGGGCGCCGTGCCGGGCAGCATCGTCCGGACGCCCCAGCCCAGCACCGGGAAGAACAGCAGCAGGGTGGTCAGCGCCACCATCTTGCGGGTGCCCATGATCGGCGGCAACACCATCCACACCAGCCGCAGCAGGCCGGCTGCGACGCCCGGGGTGGCGGCGAGCCAGTAGAGCTGATCCTTGGTGAACGAGTAGCCGATGGCGTTGAGCTTCGGGATGATCGCCGACGGCAGGAACCAGGCGACGAAGCACATCGTGAGGGTGAAGGTGGTGATCCACAGCGTCCGCCAGGCGAGCGCCTTGTCCCACGTCTGCTCGTTCTCGGGATCCCACTCCTGGAGCCATTCACCCCCGGTGCGGCTGTCAGTGTCGTTGGTCATGCGTTGATCTCCTCACGGGTCGACGGTGATTCCGAAGCGGCTGGACGATCGATGCGGTCGCCGAGATGCGGCGACTCGGTGTGCAGCATGCGGTGGATGGTCCAGTGCATCCAGGCGGCGCAGAGCACGGTGAGCAGGAACAGGATGAAGAAGGTGCTGTTGGCCATGCCCGTCCACACCTTCGCGTAGGCGAACAGCGGCGGCAGGAAGAAGCCGCCGAGCCCGCCCAGCATGCCGACGAGCCCGCCGACCGACCCCACGCTGTCGGGGAAGTAGGTCGGGATGTGCTTGTACACGGCCGCCTTGCCGATGCCCATGGCACAGCCCACCACGAAAACGAGCGCCACGAAACCGAACAGCGACATTTCGTAGTGCAGAACGTCGCGGGTGCCCCCGCCCGGCTGGTACAGCACGATGTGCCCGTCGGGCATCATCAGGACGCCGCACGCGACGGCCATCACGGCGAACGTCACGTACATGGCGCGGCGCGCGCCCCAGCGGTCGCTGAGCCAGCCGCCGAGGGGCCGCAGCAGGGAGGCGGGGAAGATGAACGTGGCCGTCAGCAGGCCCGCGGTGGCGAGGTCTACCCCGAAATTGTCGACGTAGTACGCCGGCAGATACGCCGACAGCGCGACGTAAGCACCGAACACCAGCACGTAGTAGAGGCTGAACCGCCACACGCGCACGTCGCGCAGCGGCTCGAGCTGTTCGCGAACGCTCTTGGACGCCCCGGGCACCCGGTCGTGCCTCGGCGTCCAGAGCCACGTGGCCAGCGCCGCTGCGAGCAGCAGAACCGCGTAGATGACCGGAATGAGCCGCCAGCCGCCGACCACGCCGAGCCCGTAGGTGGCACCGGCGGTCGCGGTGATGATCGCCGGGCCGATGAACTTGGTCACCGAGGCACCGACGTTGCCGGCGCCGAACACCCCGAGGGCGAACCCCTTGCGGTTCGCGGGGAACCAGGCCGAGTTCCAGGCGACACCAACGCTGAAGCTGTTGCCGACGAAGCCGACGAGGAAGGCCAGCACCAGGAGCATCGGGTAGCTGCTCGCGAACGACACGGCGTAGCTGGCGACCGCCCCGGCCAGCAGGAGCACCAGCATCACCTTGCGGCCACCCACCCGGTCGGCCACGATGCCGGCCGGCAGCCGCCACATCGACCCGTTGAGCACGGCGACGGCGCTGATCCAGCTCAGTTCGACGTCGGTGAGTTGGAACTCGGCCTGGATGGGTTTGCCGAGGATGCCGAACATCAGCCACACCGCGAACATCAGCGTGAAGGCGATGGTCGACCACGTGAGAACCCGACCTGAACCTGCGGTGGTTCCTGTGTCGACCTGCGACATCAGCACTCCTCTATTTGACGCAGCAAGCTCCGTTAATCCATGCGGATGGGAGTAGACCACACCGCCGGAAGCTCCGTCAAAAGCCGTCGTGCAACAGGGCAGACCCGGCCGTCAACCGACGAACAGGATCGCTCTGGTTCTTGCATCGGCCCGGCTCCTTGTGATTAGACTCGGGCCACCCAATTCCTTCAAATCAAGGGCGCGAGAGAAGGTGGCGAATGTCTGAGGCGTGGCAAGACCAGCCGAGCTCGGCGCACCCGCTCGACGTCCTGGCCTCACCGGCACGACGCGACATCTTCGACACGCTGGCCAACCTCCCCCACGTCGCGACCGACGACGCACCCGCCACGCGCGCAGAAGGGCTCACGGCGTCCGCGCTCGCCCAGCGCCTGAACCTGCACGTCACCACGATCCGGTTCCACGTCGACCAGCTCATCGCCGCCGGCCTGGTCGACGGCCACGACGACCGCTCCGGCGTCGGACGCCCGCGTCGCCACTACACCGTGAGTCCGGGGCAGCTCGCCGAGGTCAACTCGCCCGACGTCTACAAGCTGTTGGCGCACGTCCTCGCCGAGGCGATGGCCTCGGGCGACTCGCCGACCGCCGAAGAGGCCGGACGCCGCTGGGTGCTGCGGCACGCGGATGAGAACCGGGAACTCGCCGGCACCCACGACCCGGCCCAGACCCCGGGGGCCTGGCTCGGCAAGCTCGGCATCCTCGTCGACGTCCTTGACCAGTGGGGCTACGCACCCGAGATCAGCACGACCAACTCCGGCCACACCGCCGAGGTGGCGCTGCGACACTGCCCGATGCGCGAGCTGGCCGCGAGCAACCCTGCGGTGGCGTGCGGCATTCACCGCGGCATCATCCAGGGCACCCTCGAGGCGATCGGCGAGAGCGACTCCGAGGTCAGCCTCGTCCCCTTCGTCGAGCCGTCGCTCTGCGTGGCCCGCATCACCACCCGAGCCCAGTTCAACCGCCCCGAAAGGCCCTGACATGACCGACACCCAGCCGAGGTCCGAAGCTGGTCTCGACGACGCCCTGGTCGACGCGCTCATCGACACCCGCCGCTACTTCACCAGAGCCGACATCAGCGACGACAAGCGGTCGATGTACGCCGAAGGCGGGCGCAACGACGCGTTCTACCGCGACCGCTGGGCCTACGACAAGGTGGTTCGCTCGACCCACGGCGTGAACTGCACCGGATCGTGCTCGTGGAAGGTGTACGTCAAGGACGGCATCATCACCTGGGAGGCACAGCAGACCGACTACCCCTCGGTCGGCCCCGACAAGCCCGAGTACGAGCCCCGCGGCTGCCCGCGCGGCGCCGCCTTCTCGTGGTACACCTACTCACCCACGCGGGTGCGCTATCCGTACATCCGCGGCGTCCTGCTCGACCTGTACCGGCAGGCCAAGCGCGACCACGGCGACCCGGTCGTGGCGTGGGCGTCCATCGTGCAGGACCCCGAGAAGGCGAAGCGTTACAAGAGCGCCCGAGGCAAGGGCGGCCTGGTGCGCGCCAGCTGGGACGAGGCGACCGAGATGATCGCCGCCG
>RRZT010907228.1_pt1 | contig 12799 bp, 8 predicted proteins | sample 2165551 | NCBI WGS metagenome assembly RRZT01 (sample SAMN10456910, study PRJNA506462) | wastewater metagenome | biome: wastewater; feature: sludge; material: wastewater sludge; isolation source: wastewater sludge with Escherichia coli K12::gfp cells carrying plasmid... | place: USA: Moscow, Idaho ... | reverse complement strand
TAGGTGCTACCTTGTTAAATCTACCGGTGGAAGGATTAAAAAAGGTGATAATTCCGTTGCCGGATTTAGAAAGTCAGAAAAAAATTGCAGATCAATATTATGCGAAGCTAAGTGAGATTAAAGAATTAAAATACAAACTGGAAAAGGCAACAGAAGAACTGGAACATATTTATACGGAGGAAAAATAAATGAACGAGAATAATAAATTTGATGTAGTTGGAACCAATATAGCAGAAAAAGCGACGATGATCTGGAATGTAGCAGATATGCTTAGAGGACCATTCAAACCGCATGAATATGGTTTGATAATCTTACCAATGACAGTAGTAAAAAGATTTCATGACTGCCTATTGTCGACGCATAAAGCAGTACTTGAAAAGTATGAGGAAGTAAAGAAATTTGCAGTTATTGATGGATTTTTGACAACAGCCTCTCAGTATCAGTTTTATAATATCAGCAAATATACATTTGATTCATTGCTTGCTGATCCGGAAAATATCGAAGCAAATTTTAGAGATTATTTAAATGGATTTTCTGCAAATGTCCAGGATGTGTTATCGAAGTTTGATTTTGACAACATTATCCGCAGAATGGTAGAAAGCAATACATTATATCTGGTTATCAAAGAATTCAATTCCCAGAAAGGTTACCTGGGACCGGATAAAATCAGTGCTGTAGATTGTGGTTATATTTTTGAGGATCTGGTAAAGCGATTTTCAGAGTCTTTCGGTGAAGAAGCAGGAGCACATTTTACCAGTAGAGATATCATTTATTTGATGACAGACTTGCTTTTATCCGATGCGGATCTGAGTAAGGCGGGAAATGTAACTGTGTATGATATGGCAATGGGAACCTCTCAGATGCTTAGCTGTATGGAAGAAAGAATTCAGGAATTAAATACAGAGATTGGCGTTACCTGTTTTGGTCAGGAGTTCAATCCGTCCACTTTTGCGATTGCAAAAGCAGATATGATGATTCGGGGTGGTGATCCGAATAATATGAGGTTCGGTGATACTTTGTCAGAAGATCAGTTTAGTGGCTATCAGTTCCAGTATATCATTTCCAATCCGCCTTTTGGAATCGACTGGAAAAGAGAAAAGGCAGCAGTGGAAGCAGAAGCAAAGAAAGGTGATCTGGGAAGATTTGCACCGGGACTTCCGAAAATATCAGATGGTCAGCAGTTGTTTGTATTAAATGGTCTTTCAAAGCTTGCACCAAATGGGAAAATGGCAATTATTCAGAACGGTTCACCACTGTTTTCCGGAGATGCGGGAAGCGGACCGTCAGAAATCAGAAGATATATTCTTGAAAATGACTGGCTGGATGCAATCGTGCAATTAGGAACCGATATGTTTATGAATACAGGCATCAGTACCTATATCTGGATTTGTTCCAAGGATAAACCGTTGCATAGAACTGGAAAAGTGCAGTTGATAGATGCATCACATTGTTATGAAGCAAGAAGAAAAAGTATTGGAACAAAAAGAAATGATATTACGGATCAGTGTCGTGATTTGATTGTAAAGGCATATGGTGCATTTGAAAATGATGCTGTATATGGAGATAAGGAAGGTATTTATTGCCAGAGCAAAATATTCGATACAGAGGAATTTGGATACCAGAAGATTGTCGTAGAACAACCCCATAGAGATGAAAATGGAGAAATTGTAATAAAGAAAGGCAAGCCTGTGGCAGATATATCTCTGCGTGATACAGAAAATGTGCCACTGACAGAAGATATCAAGGAGTATTTTAAGAGAGAAGTATTACCATACGCACCGGAAGCATGGATTGATGAGAAGAAGACAAAAAAAGGATATGAGATTCCAATGACAAGATATTTCTATGAATATCAGGCACCAGAACCAGTGGAAGAAATCGCAGTGCGTCTGCATGAACTGGAACTGGAAATTCAGAGCAGTTTGGATACTTTGTTTGGGGGTGAATGATATGAGTAGAGAGATGAAAGATTCTGGGGTTGAATGGATTGGGGAGATACCGAAAAATTGGAATGTGCAACGTGTAAAAAATGCATTTGTTCGAAAAAAAGCAGAAGCACATCAAGAAAATCCTGTTGTTTTATCTCTTGCAAGGGCAGGAGTAAAAGTACGTGATTTATCAAAAAATGAAGGACAAATAGCAGAAAGCTATTACAATTATAATCTTGTAGAGTTTGGGGATTTGTTATTGAATCCAATGGATTTATACAGTGGTGCTAATTGTAGTATTTCAATGGTTGAAGGAGTTATTAGTCCAGCTTATATCAATCTTCGTGCAAAAAGTGGCTATAGTTCAAGATTCTATGATTATTACTTTAAAACACAGTACTGGTCAATGGCAATGTTTGCACATGGGAAAGGTGTTTCTTTTGAGAATAGATGGACCCTAGGAATTGAAGAATTGTTTAACTATAAAATTCCGGTACCGTTGGAGAACGAGCAAGATAAAATTGCAGATTTTTTAGATGGACAATGTGAGAAAATAAATTTAGCAATAGAAAAAGCTAAAGTATCTATCGAGGAATATCGAAATTTAAAACAGTCATTTATTACACAAATTGTAACAAAAGGGATCAATGAAAATGATACGATGAAGGAGAGCGGAATTGAGTGGATAGGTAAAATTCCGGCTTCATGGAAAGTAACACAACTACGACATTGTGCAAGTATAAGATCTGGGATTACATTGGGAAAAACATATTCAAAAGATACTGAATTAGTTGAAATGCCATATTTAAGAGTAGCAAATGTCCAGGATGGTTATGTAGATACGAATGATATTGCTGTTCTTCAAGTAAGTAAAGATGAAATAGAGAAATATAGCTTATCAGCTGGAGAAGTTCTTATGACAGAAGGAGGGGACAGGGATAAGCTGGGACGCGGTTGTGTATGGGATGGACGAATTACACCATGTTTGCATCAGAATCACATTTTTGCTGTTAAAGTAAAAGAGAAACTGTTAAATCCACATTATTTAGAATATTTAACGGCTTCATCTGTTGGACGTACTTATTTTGATGTTACTGCGGTGAAAACAACGAATCTTGCATGCACAAGTTCAAGTAAGGTGTTAGCATTCACAATTCCTTTGCCAAGTATAGATGAGCAGAATGAAATTGTAGATTATTTAAAAGAAAAATGTGGTTGTATTGAAAATGTTATTTTTAAGAAAGAGCAGTTTATAAGTGAACTGGAAAATTACAAAAAATCCCTGATTTACGAATATGTCACCGGGAAGAAGGAGGTGCCGGAAATTTGAGCATAGATGTTACCACAGAGAAACGTTTTGAATCGGATATTGAAGAATTTTTTTTGTCGCCAGCAGGTGGATATACACACAATCAAGATGCATATGATTCGCAGCTTGGTGTATACAAAGATACTTTGCTACGGTTTATTCAGAAAACACAACCGAAAGAATGGAAGCGTTTTTTGCTGCAAAACAAAGTGGATCCGGAGCGGAAATTTTGTCTTGCGTTCAATAATGCCTGTGATATGGATGGACTCATTTCTGTATTACGCCATGGCTTCAAGCACAGAGGAATTCCATTTAAAGTCTGCTATTTTAAACCGGAATCAGGTCTGAATCAGACGGCGATGTCTTTATACGAAGAGAATGAGATTACCTGTAATAGACAATGGTTTTATTCCAATGATACACACAATTCTGTGGATATGGTTCTGGCTGTGAATGGAATTCCGGTATTTGCACTGGAATTAAAGAATCAGTATACCGGACAGAACGTAGATCATGCAAAACGACAGTGGATGTATGATCGTGATCCAAGAGAAATTTGTTTTCAGTTCAATAAAAGAATTTTAGGGTATTTCTGCATTGATCAGTTGGAAGTCTGGATGACAACAAAGCTAGAGGGAAAAAATACATATTTTCTACCGTTCAATCAGGGATCAAATGGTGCCGGAAAGGATGGCGGAAAGGGAAATCCGGCAAACCCGAATGGCTATCCGACGGCGTACTTCTGGGAGTATGTATTTCAGAAAGATAGTATGATGGATATCATTCAGAAATTTATCCATTTGCAAATCAAAGAAGAAAAGAAACGGTTGCCGGATGACACAGAGCAGGTTACGAAAAAGAAAACACTGATATTTCCAAGATATCATCAGTTGGATGTGGTGCGTAAGTTAATTGCAGATGTACGGGAAGAAGGATCGGGGCACAATTATCTGATTCAGCACAGTGCCGGATCTGGAAAATCAAATTCGATTGCCTGGACAGCATATAGACTGGCATCCTTGCATGATGCCAATGATATATCTGTTTTCAGCAGTGTTATTGTAGTGACAGATCGAACTGTGCTAGATGCTCAGCTACAGGAAACGATTTCAGGATTTGACCATACGATAGGTGCAGTAGAGACGATTGATGATAAAAAGAATTCAAAAAATTTGAGAGATGCAATTAATAATGGTGCAAGAATTATTGTAACTACTTTGCAGAAATTTCCGGTGATTTATCAGGAAGTGGATAAGGTGGCCGGAAGAAACTTTGCGATCATTGTTGACGAAGCACATTCTTCACAGACTGGAAGTTCGGCAATGAAATTGAAGGCCACATTAGCAGATACAGAGGCAGCATTACGGGAATATGCAGAAATAGAGGGGAAAGCAGAAGATGAAATTGACAGAAATGATAAACTTGTTCAGGAAATGCTGACACATGGAAAGCATCCGAACTTATCATTTTTTGCATTTACAGCGACTCCGAAACCAGCGACATTAGAGATGTTTGGTAGCCAATGGACTGATGGAAGTTTTCATCCATTTCATATTTATAGTATGAGACAGGCGATTGAAGAAGGATTTATTTTGGATGTACTGCAGAACTACATGACATACAGTATTTGTTTCAAGATAGCAAAAGATACACCGGAAAATCCAGAGCTTCCGGAGAGCAGAGCAACAAAGATTATCAAAAAGTATGAGAAATTGCATCCATATAATATCAGCCAGAAATCACAAATTATTGTAGAAACTTTTCGGGAAACGACCAAAAATAAAATTGGAGGAAAAGGGAAGATGATGGTAGTTACAGACTCCAGACTGGCTGCAGTTCGATATTTCCATGAAATTAAACGGTATATTCAAGAACGGCATTATGCAGATATGGATATTTTAGCGGCATTTTCCGGCAGCGTGCAGGATGGTGACGAAGAATATACAGAGTCTGGACTAAATGTAAGAAAAGATGGAAGTCATATATCAGAAGGACAGACCAAGGAAGAGTTTCATGACAACTTTAATGTCCTTGTTGTTGCAGAAAAATATCAGACAGGATTTGATGAGCCTTTGCTACATACTATGATTGTGGACAAAAAATTGAAAAATGTAAAGGCTGTGCAGACATTATCACGTTTGAACCGCACCTGCCCTGGAAAAGTAGATACATTTGTGTTGGATTTCGCAAATAAGAAAGAGGATATTCTGGAAGCATTTCAACCATTTTATCAGGAGACAAGCCTTGAGCAGGAAGTAAATGTGGATTTGATTTACCAGACAGAAAAAGAACTTTTGGATTATGCGATTTATAATGAGCATGATATTAATGCTTTTATAAACGTATGGAATCATCCGGGAAAACAAGATGCAACTGCCATGGGAAAAATGACGAGTGTGTTGAAACCGATAGCAGACAGGTACAATTTGAAGAATCCGGAAGAACGATATCAATTCAGAAGACTGGTAAGAAAGCTGATCCGATGGTACAGCTATATCACACAGGTAGTTCGTATGTTTGATGAAGATATGCATAAGGAATACCTGTTTCTGAGTTACCTGATTGGACTGCTTCCAGAAGAAAAAGAAGAGCCAGTCGATCTGGATGGAAAATTGAAACTGGAATATTATAAGCTGCAGAAAACATTTGAAGGTGCGATAACACTGGATAAAATTGATGGTCAGTATGTTTCGTCCAAGAAGCAAGGAGTACAGGGGAACAGACAGAAAAGTACATTGGATGAAATATTGGACAAGATTAATGAAAAGTATAAAGGACAATTTTCAGAAGGTGATCGGGTAATGCTGGGTGCTTTACATGATAAATTGATTGAAGATGATAAACTGGCAAGCTCGGCTCGCACTTCTGATCCAAGAATATTCACGGAAAGTATTTTTCCATCAGCGTTTGGAAATGCAGCAATGGAAAGCTATATGGAGGCCCAGGACAGTTATGGATCACTGTTTGAGGACAAAAGCAAGTACGATGCTGTAATGAGTGCGTTAGCAGGGGTGATTTATAGGGAAATGCGTTCTAAAAAGACCGTGGACTACCGGAAAGTTGAACGAGATGAGCAGGTTCAAATGGTGGCGGAAGAACCGGTTAAATATGGGAAATAAAAAAGAAACTATGATGGTATGAAAAGGCAAGGGAGGGTTTTTATGTGGCTAGATAATGCGTCAGATATTGATATTTTATTTTATGAGCCGTATGCAAGAATAATTGCCGATATTGCAAAAAATGAACAATATAATCCATTGACAGTTGGTGTGTTTGGATTATGGGGTGCAGGAAAATCAACCTTATTGAAGTTAATAGGTGAAAAACTTAAGAGTCAGGATGGAATTATTTGTGTAACTATTAATGCATGGATGTTTGAATCATATGACGATGCTAAAACTGCAATTATGGAGGCTTTATTACAGGAACTTAAAGAGGAAGTTCCTGTAGAAGAAACTAAAAAGAAATTGGGCAAATTAATAAAAAGAGTTGACTGGTTTAAGTTAGGAACAAAAGCAATATCCACGCTTGCACCTGTAGTTGCAAGCGTGGCAACAGGAAATCCATTGCCTATGTTGTTAAATGTAACGGGAAGTGCTGAAGAAATTGGAAATACAGTCAAAAATGCAGCAAATTCCATACAGTCATTAAAAGATGAATATTGGAAAGAGGAAGATGCATCAAATGATGAAAGCACGATAAACAATATCAGGAAATTTAGAGAGGAATTTTCTGATGCATTGAAAAGTGACGATATTAAAAATGTAGTTGTAATGATAGATGATTTAGACAGATGTCGTCCAGAACGAATAATTGAAATATTGGAAGTAATTAAACTATTCTTGTCCGTTGACAGGACAACTTTTATTATTGCTGCAGATGAAAATGTTATAAAGTACTCTATCCGTGAAAAGTATCCACCAATGAATGGATTTGATGTAGAACTGGACAAAGAATACATTGAAAAAATTATTCAATTGCCAATATATATCCCGGAGTTATCGGCAAAGGATATACAAAATTATCTATTATTATTGGTCACACAAAGCTATTTGGAACAAGAGAGTTTTAAGCATCTAATAGATAAGATATTCGAAGAAAAAAGAACAATTTCTGGGGATGTAATTACGCTAGAAGAAATTAATAAGTCGATTGGTGAGTTAGGATTGAATTGGCAGGATGGAGGACAAACAGCTTTTAATGAGACGGCGAAAATTATTGATGAAATAAGAGAAATTGTTGCATCTACATTGAAAGGCAATCCACGCCAGGCAAAACGCTTTTTGAACACATTTATTACCAAACGCCAGTTGGCAAAAATTTATTATGGTGATGAAATTGATATTTCCATTTTAGCCAAATTATTAGTGTTGCAAAAGTTGGATAATGACTTGTTTATACAATTGAATGAATGGAATAAAGAATTTGATACTGAAAATAAAGAATTTAAGGAAATTCGAACAAAAGTGATGGAGGGAAATGTTGATGCTCAGAATCCGTGGAACACATCACAAATAAAAAAGTGGCTAGAATGCAAACCTGTTGAATTAGAAAAATATCGATTGGAAAAATATTTTTATTTGACAAGAGAAAATTTGAAAAGATCTAGTATTGACGAGTCTGGATTCAGTAAAAATACGAAAGAAATTTTAGAAAGAATTGGACGAGCTAAATCTGGTCAAATGGTGGCTATTATAAAAGATATGGAAAAGTTGAGAGCAGAAGAAATTGCGGATACATTTAAGGTTGTTGTATCAAAAATCGAAAAAGGTGAAATGAAATTTTTTGTTGTAAGAGATTTGTTTTTGAATTTTGATGCATATAAAGGAAAAATAGTGGATGCAATTGAAAAATCAACAGTTCCAATTAAAGCAGGTGATATGGCTGCATTAAGAACAATGTATAATAGTGATACGGGAAATATGAATACTGTATTAGAAACCATGGTAAAAAGAGGAACGTTAACAGACGAGCAGATTACAGAAATAAAAGAGCAGAGGAAAAGCTAATATGGGTACATCAAAAGGATATATAGCACCAACAACATCGCATTGGTCAACCGCAAAAAGAGCAGTGACGGCCTTTATAAATAATAGAGACTTTGATTCTAAAGCGAAAGCTGCTAGTAAATATGCTACAGCAATGAAAACAGATATGTCGACAGGTGGTAGTTTTCAATCGGCAGCTGCAAGAACTTTAGGCTTTGCACAAAAAGTTGCGTCTGGTGGGCTGGACAATGCTTTGCGTGAATATAATAGAGAGGATCTTATAGGGAAGCCGTCGGAAGTTGTTTGGACAGAATTACTGCATGAATTCACAAATTCTGGAGCATCTGTAGAAGATAATATGGCAGCAGACGCATTGTCACAGGCTATGGATAATTTGGAAATAGAAGATATTGCGGATATAGGGAATGTTTCAGTTGATATATTACTGAAGGAAATGTTGAAAGAATACATAAAAGAAAACTTTGATTTTCGATATGAAGAAAAAATATCCAAAGGGAAAACACCTGCACAAACATCTGCAATTTTAAATGATATGCATGAATATATAGAAAATAGTATTGACGGTGATTTGAACTTGGATAATTTGAAATCGGTTGATTTTTCTAACATGGGAACATCACAAATCGTGGAGGATGCATTAAGAGATGCCTTGTCTGTATTTGAAAAGTATTATGGGGAGGAGTAGAAATGCGGTTTTGGGTTGATAAGGAACAAGAGAAAAAGCCAGATGGCGAATGGAAAGATGCATATGTTTTTTCGATTAATCGAAAACAATATAGTACGATATTTACAAATATAACGAATAGCTGGTACCGGATGGACCAAATGCAGATTCCTGCAATATATGAGGATTTATTTATAATAGGTTTGAGTATTTTTGCTTTAGACAAAAGAGTATCCAGAAGAAGGTTTAAAGATTGTTGGACTAGAGATATAAATGTATCTATTCCGGTATTGGAATATGATAAATGGAAGGATACGGGCTTACAATGGGAAAAAATGCTTGGATTTTTAACGGGAGATCATTGGCATATTGTATTTAGAAAAAGCGAAGTAATATATAGCTATAGAGAGCATGCAAATAGGATTCATTTGAATGTTCAGGATTGTGATTGTGTATGTTTGTTTTCAGGAGGATTGGATTCTTTTTGTGGTGCAATTAGACTATTAGAAGAAGGGGGATCTCCTTGCCTGGTTGGACATAATGAATATCCTAAACTTGCAAAAAGACAGAATTTATTTGTCAGGACTTTTCAGGATCTTTATCCAGAACAATCTGTTAAATTTATTAGTTTTACAGCAAATTCCAGAGCTCCTATAAGTGAAAAAGAAGGAATATTAAAGGGGAGCGAAAATACTTCTCGTGGCAGGTCATTACTGTTTTTATGTGCAGCACTTAGCGTGGCTGGTATTTTAGGAGAAAATGTACCGGTTTATATTCCGGAAAATGGATTCATCGGACTCAATATTCCACTAACGGGAGGAAGAAAAGGGACTTGCAGTACAAGAACTACTCACCCATATTTTTTAAGACAATTTAATGGTATCTTAGAACAGGTAGGAATAAAGAATACTATTACTAATTTTTTTGCGTACAATACAAAGAGAGAGATTGTAGGACAAGTTAAAGATACAGATGCATTTAAAAGCTGTTATGCAGATACAATTTCATGCTCACATCCTTGTTTAGCAAGATATAATAAAAAGGGCTCTAAAGAATATCCTGTAAACTGCGGATACTGTTATCCGTGTTTGATACGCAAAAGTTCACTTTTGGACATAGATGAGATAAAAAAATATTCTTATCAGGGAGAAGCTTATGATTTTTTGATAGAATATGAAGAAAGTGAGAAGAGTGCAGATTTAAGAGCGGTGCTTGGAAGTATCTATCGTTGTAAACATTCTTCGGATAAAGAATTAAAAAGATATATTAGATGCGTAGGAGAATTAACAGAAGAGGAAGTTGAAAAATTTTTATCATTATACAAGAAAAGTATAGAGGATTTAGTACAACTTTTTTCCGCAGATCAGAGAATGAAGGAGTATCTGGGATTATGATTCAACACCTTATTGATACACACTTTCATCTGGATTATTACAAAGAGCATCAGAAAATATATGACGGAATAAATGAAAGAAAACAATATACATTGTGCATGACGAATTCGCCTGGAGTATATATATCCTGTAAACGCATATATCCGGAAACAAAATATTTGAAATTTGCACTTGGATTCCATCCACAGGATGTATCACTGAAAGATGCGGATTTTTATGATTTTATGCAATTGGTAAATACAACTAATTATGTCGGAGAAATAGGACTTGATTTTTCAAGACAAAGTTATATTTCGCGTAATAAACAATGTATGTATTTTGAGCAAATTGTAAGAGTGTGTGCAGAAAAGGATAAATTAATGTCTGTGCATCTTAGAAGAGCGGAGGAAGAAGCAATATCTATTTTGAAAAAATATCGTCCTCGTAGGTGCATTATTCATTGGTTTAATGGAAACGGAGAGCAATTGCAACAATTAGTGGATATAGGATGTTATTTTTCACTTAATTCTAACATGGTAACAAATGAAAAGAATAAAGAAAAATTGTATTTGATACCAAAAACAAGAGTATTAATTGAAAGTGATGGACCGTTTACAAAAATTGATGGAAAAAAGTACACATTTAACAACTTAATAAAAATATACGAGTTAGTTGCACGATATTATAATGAACCAGACATTATTAAGATGGTTTATGCTAATTTTCGAGATATTCTTTCAAAATAGTGTTAATTGCAAAGTTAGAGGGTGATTTTATGGCAATACGATCAGTAGAATATCTGCAAAGCCTTGTCCGGGAACTTGCAAAACTTCCGGATGAGACTGAGTGGGTAGAATTTAAATGTAATAATAAACAGCCACAGATGATTGGTGAATATATTTCTGCTTTGAGCAATTCAGCAGCATTATGCGAACGACCAAAAGCATATCTTGTTTGGGGTGTGGATGATGCAACGCACAAAATTGTAGGCACTGAATTTCAGTATCGCAAAATGAAAAAGGGAAATGAAGAATTGGAAGCATGGCTTTCCAGGATGCTTTCACCAAGAATTAATTTCCGATTTTTTGAGGTTCCGATGGATGAAGGAATGGTTGTGCTGATGGAGATTCCTTGTGCAGAAAAACAGCCGGTACAGTTCGCTGGTGGGGAATATATAAGAATTGGAACAAATAAAAAGAACTTAAAAGAGTATCCGGATAAAGAAAGAGAATTGTGGAGAACATTTGATTCCACACCATATGAATTGCGAATTGCGATGGGAAATCTGAATGAGGATGAAATGGTGTCATTACTGGATTATTCTAAATATTATGACAAACTTGAAATGCCGATTCCGAGAAATCGAGATAAGGTACTAGAAGACCTGCAACATGAAAAATTTATTATGAAAAATGACGCTGGGACATGGGATATCACGAATATGGGTGCTTTGATGATTGCAAAAGATTTGAAAAAATTCGAATCTTTGCATAGGAGATCGGTTCGAGTTATTTGGTACAAGGAAAATTCCAGATTGGATGCTATAAGAGAAAAGGAATTTTGTGCAGGTTATGCATTTTCACATGAAGAAATCGTGCAGTATATTATGACAATTATTCCGCAAGAAGAAGTCATTGTGGAAGCTACGAGAAAATCTGTTGTCAGTTTTCCAGAAATCGCTATCCGTGAGTTGCTGGCAAATGCTATGATACATCAGGATCTTCAGCAAAGGGGAACGAATCCAATGGTGGAGGTGTTTAAAAATCGAATCGAGTTTTCAAATGCCGGAGCACCATTGGTGGCAATCGAAAGAATTGTAGATTCGGTGCCAGTATCCAGAAATGAAAACATTGCCGGATTTATGCACAAATGTGGTATTTGTGAGGAGCGTGGCAGTGGTTATGATAAGATTGTTGAAGCAACCGGTAAAAATGAGCTGCTTGCTCCGAGAATTGAAAATCAGAATAATCAATTCACAAAAGCAATATTGTTTGCAAAAGTACCATTTGAATTAACTACCAAAGAAGATCGGATGCGGACTTGCTATATGCAGGCGTGTCTAGCATATGTCAATTTTGAAGGTATTTCTAATTCAGATATTCGAAAAATATTTGGTCTGGGAGAAAAAGAGAAGGCCAAGGCATCAAGACTTCTTACCAGTGCTGTCGAAGGTGGATATATTAAAGTAATGGACCCGGATACAGCACCAAGATATAAAAAGTACATTCCATATTGGGCATAATTTAAGTTTCGCTAAGTTTCACCTATATAAGCATGTGAGAGAATCTTAATAGAAAAATATGCAAAAAAGGCACTGAAAACAATGGATTATCGGTTTTTCAGTGCCTTTTCCTTGAGTAAAAAGAAAAAAATATAATAAATTTAAGTTTTGCTAAGTTTCACTAAGCTCTACTCGCTTGATTTCCGCCACTGTTTCGACGGTTCCCGTTTACCACAATCATCACAGGTCTGTGGCCAGTTGATTTTCCATTCAAAATATTCATCTCTGGTAATCT
>RRZT010328267.1_pt1 | contig 12805 bp, 15 predicted proteins | sample 2165551 | NCBI WGS metagenome assembly RRZT01 (sample SAMN10456910, study PRJNA506462) | wastewater metagenome | biome: wastewater; feature: sludge; material: wastewater sludge; isolation source: wastewater sludge with Escherichia coli K12::gfp cells carrying plasmid... | place: USA: Moscow, Idaho... | reverse complement strand
CTTGACCAGGCGCGCGAGGTATTGCTCGACCGCGTGGAAGGGCACGCCCGCCATGCGGATCGGCTTGCCACTCGACTGGCCGCGCGTGGTGAGCGTGATGTCGAGCAGGCGCGCGGCCTTCTCGGCATCTTCGAAGAAGAGCTCGTAGAAGTCGCCCATGCGGTAGAAGAGCAGGGTGTCCGGATGCTGCTGCTTGATCCGGAGGTACTGCTGCATCATCGGTGTATGGGCAGCGATCTCGGCCTCGCTCAGGCCCTCGGGGCGCGCGGCGGCTTCGCCGCGCGCAAGCTTGCTGGCTGCCAAGGCGGGATCAGGCCTGCATGTTGGCCGGGCGGTAGGACTGGATGATCGGCAACAGTTGGCCGAAGATCTTCGGCGTACCGGCGACCACGTTGCCGGTGGTGAGGTGGTTGCCTTCACCGGACAGGTCCGACATCAGGCCGCCGGCTTCCTGGATCAGCAGCACGCCTGCAGCCATGTCCCACGGCGACAGGCCCATCTCCCAGAAACCGTCGAGACGACCGGCGGCGACATAGGCCAGATCGAGCGCGGCGGCGCCCGGGCGACGGATGCCGGCGGTCTTCTGGGTGAGCTCCTTGAACATCGCCAGGTAGGCATCGACGTTGTCGAACTGGCGGAAAGGGAAGCCGGTGCCGATCAGCGCCTCGTTGAGGCGGGTGCGGCGCGACACGCGGATGCGGCGGTCGTTGAGGAAGGCGCCGCTGCCGCGCGAGGCGGTGAACAGCTCGTTGGCGTTGGGATCGAAGACCACCGCATGCTCGAGCACGCCGTTCTTGGTCTGCGCGATCGAGACCGCGTACTGCGGGAAGCCGTGGATGAAGTTGGTGGTGCCGTCGAGCGGATCGATGATCCAGTTGAACTCGCTGTCCTGGCCATTCGCCGGGCCGGTCTCGCCGGACTCCTCTGCTAGAATCCCGTGGTTCGGGAACGCGTCGCGCAGCACCTCGATGATCGCGCGTTCGGCGGCGCGATCGACTTCGGTGACGAAGTCGTTGGGCGACTTGGACTGCACGGTCAGCAGATCGAGCTGGGTCGAGGCGCGGTTGATGACGGTCGCGGCGCGACGGGCGGCCTTGACGGCGATGTTCAGTGTGGCATGCATGCGGAGCGGTCTCGGTTAAAGAATCGGGTGCCTGCGACGTGTTGCCATTGACGCGCGTCGACTTGCGATGCGGCGGCCCGGCTTCACACGTTCCGGGCAGGCAGCCCGGCAAATTCGGAAAACGCGGAATTTTAATATGAATCGCCCCCTCGCGCTCGACCGTATCCGGGTCGTCCTGTCTCGTACCAGCCATCCGGGCAACATCGGCGCTGCCGCACGCGCGATGAAAACCATGGGGCTGCGCGACCTGTGGCTGGTGGCGCCGGAGGCCTTTCCGGACGAGGTGGCGACCGCGCGCGCCTCGGGCGCGGCGGATCTGCTCGAATCCGCACGGGTGGTCGGTACGCTGCAGGAGGCGCTCGCCGACACGGTGTTCTCGGCTGCGCTGACGGCGCGCCGGCGCGAGCTGTCGCTGCCGCGCATGCAGGCGCGCGACGCCGCGGGCGAACTGGTGGCGCGCAGCGAAGACGGCATCGTGGCGCTGGTGTTCGGCAACGAGACCAGCGGCATGACCAACGAGGAGGTCGGGCTGTGCAGCCTGCCGGTGACGATCCCGACCGATCCCGAGTTCTCATCGCTCAACCTCGGCGCCGCAGTGCAGGTGTTGAGCTACGAGCTGCGCATGGCGGCGCTCGGCGAAGCGGCAGCGGCGCCGGCCGACGTGCAGGCCGAGCCGGCCACGCATGCCGACTTCGAAGGCTTCATGAGCCATCTCGAGCGTGTCGTCACCGCCAGCGGCTTCCACGACCCGGCCAACCCCAAGCGCCTGCTGCCGCGCATGCGGCGTCTGTTCAACCGGGTGCGCCTGGAGAAGGAAGAGGTCGCCATCCTGCGCGGCATGCTGACCACCTTCGAGACCCCGAAACGGCGGGGCTGAACCCTGTGCTGCCCGGTGCGGCTTGGTTGCAGCGCGGATAGTCGATTAAAATTCTCGGACATTCGGCGGCGCAAGCGCATTTCGGTCGCTGCACGCAATCCCCCGAAACCCCGCCCCCTTTGAAGATGGAGTCCCCGAGCATGTTCACCCGCCTGCGCGAAGATCTTGCCAGCGTACGCGAACGCGACCCCGCTGCACGTTCCACGCTCGAGGTGCTGACGTGCTACCCGGGCATCCACGCCCTGATCTTTCACCGCATCGCGCATGGCGCGTGGGTGCGCGAATGGCACTGGCTGGGGCGCTTCATCAGCCATGTCAGCCGCTTCCTGACCGGGATCGAGATCCATCCGGGCGCGGTGATCGGGCGTCGGGTGTTCATCGATCACGGCATGGGCGTGGTCATCGGCGAGACGGCCGAGATCGGTGACGACTGCACGATCTACCAGGCGGTGACGCTGGGCGGGACCTCGCTGTATCGCGGCACCAAGCGTCACCCCACGCTCGGTCGCGGGGTGGTGGTCGGCGCCGGGGCCAAGGTGCTCGGCGGCTTCACGGTGGGCGATGGCGCGAAGATCGGCTCGAACGCGGTGGTGGTCAAACCGGTGCCTGCGGGCGCGACCGCCGTGGGAAACCCGGCGCGCGTCGTCGACCCCGAGCGCGATGCGGCGCGCGAACAGAAGGCCGAGCAGATCGGCTTCAGCGCCTACGGCGTCACGCGCGACATGGACGATCCGGTGTCGAAGGCGCTGCACGGGCTGCTCGACCATTCGGTCGAGACCGACCGTCGTCTGCAGGCGATCATCGCGCGACTCGAGGCGGCCGGCGTCAAGCTCGACGAATCCACTGCGTCCGGAGACGATTTCGACGCCGGCAGGTTGTCGAAGCTGGTCGATTGAAAAAGGAGCCGGTTCTTGATGAGGATCATGGAATAGCGCGGAGCGAGTAGTTGACCGTTTTTGTCGGGATAAGTATAGTTGAGCGAAACGTTCGGGTATTCGACGCGTGTGTTTCGCACAGCCGATCTCTTTGACGATCCCGACCGATTCGACTTCAGCACTCTTTCCAGGAGCGAGCATGAGACTCACGACCAAGGGCCGATTTGCCGTCACGGCGATGATCGATCTGGCGTCCCGCCAGACCGACGGACCGGTCACGCTGGCTGGCATCGCCGACCGTCAGAAGATCTCGCTGTCCTACCTCGAGCAATTGTTCGGCAAGCTGCGCCGGCACGATCTGGTGAGCAGCGTGCGCGGCCCGGGCGGTGGCTATCGCCTGGCACGCGACATGGGCGACATCACCGTGGCGGAGATCATCATCGCGGTGGATGAGCCGCTGGATGCGACCCAGTGCGGCGGCAAGGAGAACTGCCACGACGCCCACCGCTGCATGACCCACGACCTGTGGGCGAACCTGAACAAGCGCATGTACGCATACCTTGACTCGGTGACGCTCGACGCGCTGGTCAACCGGCGCGTGCAGCCCGACGCGGACATGGCCGTGCTGCGCAACATCCGGCGCCGCGCAACGCTGTCGAGCGTGCGCGAAATCGCGGCGATCTGAGGCCTGGCAATGAGTTTCGCGCCGGTCTACCTCGACTGGAACGCCACCACGCCGCTCGATCCGGCGGTGCGCGAGGCCATGCTGCCCTGGCTCGGCGCTGCCGAGCCGGCGCGCTTCGGCAATGCCTCGAGCCGGCACGAGTACGGCCGCCAGGCCCGTGCCGCGGTCGACGAGGCGCGCGCGCGCGTCGCGGCGGCGGTCGGTGCGCATGCGACCGAGGTGGTGTTCGCCAGTGGCGGATCGGAAGCGAACAACCTGTTCCTGAAGGGCGCGGCAGCGACGATGAAGCCCGCGCTGGTGGCCGTCAGCAGCGTCGAGCACCCCTGTGTGCGCGAGCCGGCCCGGCAGCTGCAGCGCGCCGGCTGGGTGATGCGCGAGATCGCGGTCGATGCGCAGGGGCGGATCGATCTCGAGGATTGGCAATCGGTGCTGACCGAGCGTCCGCGGCTGGTGTCGGTGATGCTCGCCAATAACGAAACCGGCGTATTGCAGGACATCGCAACGCTCGCCGCGCAGGCGAGGGCGGCGGGCGCGTGGTTTCACACCGACGCGGTGCAGGCCTTCGGCAAGATCGACGTCGATTTTCGTGCCCTGGGCGTGCATGGCATGACGCTGTCGGCGCACAAGATCGGCGGCCCGCTCGGTGCCGGCGCGCTGGTGATCGACAAGCGGGTCGAGCTCGCGCCGCTGATCGCCGGCGGCGGCCAGGAGCGCGGGCTGCGCTCCGGTACCGAGAACGTGGCGGCCATTGTCGGCTTCGGGGTGGCGTGCGAACGCGCGGTCAGCCGTCGTGCGGACGAAGTCCTGCGCCTGACCGCGTTGCGCGGTGAAGTCGAGCAGGCGCTCGCGGCGCTCGGGGCAAGGATCTTCTCCGCCGCCGCGCCGCGCCTGCCGAATACCGTATTTTTCGCCGTCCCCGACATCGACGGCGAAACCCTGGTCGGCAAGCTCGACCGGGCCGGTTTTGCGTGCGCGAGCGGCTCGGCGTGCTCGAGCGCCAACCCGGAGCCTTCGCACACGCTGCTGGCGATGGGCGTCGAGCCGGGCGTCGCACGCGCTGCGGTGCGCGTCAGCCTCGGCCGCGACACCGTGGCCGACGACGTGCGGCGCTTCATCGAAACCTTCGCCCGCGTGGTGGGCGAACTGAAGAATCTCGCCTCGGTGGCGGCGTGATGCACGCCGACCGAAGCTGAAATCAATATACGTACAAACACTCTGCGGAGAGATTGAATGCTGAAGTTCCCCATCTACCTCGACTACTCGGCGACGACCCCGGTGGATCCGCGCGTGGCGCAGAAGATGATTCCCTGGCTCACCGAGCAATTCGGCAACCCGGCCAGCCGCTCGCACGCCTATGGCTGGGCGGCCGAGGCTGCGGTGGAGGAGGCTCGTGAGCAGGTGGCTGCGCTGGTCAACGCCGACGCCAAGGAGATCATCTGGACCTCGGGCGCGACCGAGTCGAACAACCTCGCCATCAAGGGCGCGGCGCACTTCTACCAGGGCAAGGGCAAGCACATCATCACCGTGAAGACCGAGCACAAGGCCGTGCTCGACACGGTGCGCGAGCTCGAGCGCGAAGGCTTCGAGGCCACCTACCTCGACGTGCAGGAAAACGGCCTGATCGACCTCGACGTGCTCAAGGCGGCGATCCGCCCCGACACCATCGTGGTGTCGGTGATGTTCGTGAATAACGAGATCGGCGTCATCCAGCCGATCGCCGAGATCGGCGAGATCTGCCGCGAGAAGGGCATCGTCTTCCACGTCGACGCCGCGCAGGCCACCGGCAAGGTCGACATCGACCTCGACAAGCTCAAGGTCGACCTGATGAGCTTCTGTGCGCACAAGACCTACGGCCCCAAGGGCATCGGCGCGCTCTACGTGCGCCGCAAGCCTCGCGTCCGCCTCGAGGCGCAGATGCACGGCGGCGGCCACGAGCGCGGCCTGCGCTCGGGCACGCTGGCCACCCACCAGATCGTCGGCATGGGCGAGTGCTTCCGCATTGCACGTGAGGAGATGGCGGCGGAAAATGCGCGCGTGAAGAAGCTGCGCGACAAGCTGCTCGCCGGCCTTACCGACATCGAGGCCACCTATGTGAACGGCGACGTCGAGCACCGTGTGCCGCACAACCTCAACATCTCCTTCGCCTACGTCGAGGGCGAGTCCCTGATCATGGCGATCAAGGACATCGCGGTGTCGTCGGGCTCGGCCTGCACCTCGGCGAGCCTTGAGCCGTCGTACGTGCTGCGTGCGCTCGGTCGCAACGACGAACTGGCGCACAGCTCGATCCGGTTCACGCTCGGTCGCTTCACCACCGAAGAAGAGATCGACTTCACGATTGACCTGCTGCACAAGAAGATCGGCAAGCTGCGCGAGCTGTCGCCCTTGTGGGACATGTACAAGGAAGGCATCGACCTCGACACCGTGCAGTGGGCAGCGCACTGAGCAGCCCACCAAGCGAATGATCCCCACGGCACCCCGAGCCCGGTGCCGTGGTCAAATAAATATTGAACATCCCCGCAGGAGAGCATTCATGGCATACAGCGAAAAGGTCCTCGACCACTACGAAAACCCCCGCAACGTCGGCTCCTTCGCCAAGGACGAGGACGGCGTGGCCACCGGCATGGTTGGCGCCCCGGCCTGTGGCGACGTGATGAAGCTGCAGATCAAGGTCGGCAAGGACGGCGTGATCGAGGATGCGAAATTCAAGACCTACGGCTGCGGCTCGGCGATCGCGTCCAGCTCGCTGGTCACCGAGTGGGTGAAGGGCAAGACGATCGACCAGGCGCTGGAGATCAAGAACACCCAGATCGCCGAAGAGCTCGCGCTGCCGCCGGTCAAGATCCACTGCTCGATCCTCGCCGAGGACGCGATCAAGGCCGCCGTCGCCGACTACAAGAAGAAGCACGAAGCCTGATCGGCGTCCACTGAACAGGAGTTGCAAACATGGCCATTAGTCTTTCCGAATCCGCTGCCCGCCACGTCTCGAACTTCATCGCCAAGCGCGGCAAGGGTTTCGGCATCCGTCTCGGCGTCAAGACCTCGGGCTGCTCGGGCATGGCCTACAAGCTCGAGTTCGTCGACAACACCGAATCGGAAGACCTGGTGTTCGAGAGCCACGGCGTCAAGGTCGTCATCGACCCGAAGAGCCTCGCGTATCTCGACGGCACCGAGCTCGACTTCGTCAAGGAAGGCCTGAACGAGGGTTTCAAGTTCAACAACCCGAACGTGAAGGATCAGTGCGGGTGCGGCGAAAGCTTCAACGTCTGAGCCGCGCGCGATGAGCATCGACCTCACCCAGGACTTCTTCACGCTGTTCGGTCTGCATCGCCGCTACGCGATCGACGATGCCGCGCTCGAGGCGGCCTGGCACGAGTTGCAGTCGCAGGTGCACCCGGACAGGCACGCCCATCTTTCCGACGTCGAGAAGCGGCTGTCGATGCAATGGGCGACGCGCGTGAATGAGGGCTTTCGCACGCTGCGCCAGCCGCTGACGCGGGCGCAGTACCTGCTGGAGCTCGCTGGCGTCGATGCCGGGCTCGAGACCAACACCGCGATGTCGCCCGAGTTCCTGATGGAACAGATGGAGTGGCGCGAGGCCGTCGAGGAGGCGCGCGAGGCGGCCGAAGTGGGCGAGCTCGAAGGCCTGCACAAGCGTCTGCTCGCGCATTCGCGCGAGGTGCGCGGTCACCTCGCGGTCCAGCTCGACGATGAACGGGATTACGAAGCAGCGGCCGACACCGTGCGCCGGCTGATGTTCATCGACAAACTCCAGCAAGAAATCGACGAGGCCCTGCTGGCCCTGGAAAACTAGAAAAGCACGGAACAAGACCTGATGGCCCTGCTGCAAATCGCTGAACCCGGCATGTTTGCCGAGCCGCACAAGCACCGGCTGGCAGTCGGTATCGACCTCGGCACCACCAACTCGCTCGTCGCCACCGTTCGCAACGGCATTGCCGTCTGTCTGCCCGACGAGACCGGTCGCACCATGCTGCCCTCGGTCGTGCGTTACGGCACCGACGGTACGGTCGAGGTCGGTATCGGGGCGATGAAGGCCCAGGCCACCGACCCGCGGAACACGATCGTCTCGGTCAAGCGCTTCATGGGCCGCGGACGCAAGGACGTGGCGCACATCGAGACCATGCCCTACGACTTCGAGGACAGCCCCGGGATGGTGCGGCTGCGCACCGCGCAGGGCGTCAAGAGCCCGGTCGAGGTCTCGGCCGAGATCCTGCGCAAGCTGCGCGAGCGCGCCGAGGCGAGCCTGGGCGGGAATCTGGTCGGCGCCGTGATCACCGTGCCGGCGTACTTCGACGACGCGCAGCGCCAGGCGACCAAGGACGCCGCGCGCCTGGCGGGCCTCGACGTGCTGCGCCTGCTCAACGAGCCCACCGCGGCCGCCGTGGCCTACGGCCTCGACAACGCGGCCGAAGGCGTCTATGCGGTGTACGACCTCGGCGGCGGCACCTTCGACCTGTCGATCCTCAAGCTCTCGCGCGGGGTGTTCGAGGTGCTGTCGACCAATGGCGACGCAGCGCTTGGCGGGGACGACTTCGATCACCGCCTGTTCTGCTGGATCCTGGACAAGGCACACATTGCCCCGCCCTCGATGGAGGACGCTCGCCGCCTGCAGATGAAGGCACGCGAGGCCAAGGAACTGCTGACCACCTGCGAGGAGGCGCCGATCCACCTGCGCCTGGCCTCGGGCGAGGAGGTCGACCTGGTCATCAGCCGCGACGAGTTCGCCGAGATGACCAAGGCCCTGGTGCAGAAGACCCTGACGCCGGTGCGCAAGGCCCTGCGCGACGCCGGACTTGCGCCGGACGAGATCAAGGGCGTGGTGATGGTCGGCGGTGCCACGCGCATGCCGCATATCCAGCGCGCGGTGGCGAACTACTTCGGCCAGGAACCGCTGACCAACCTCGACCCGGACAAGGTCGTCGCGCTCGGCGCGGCGATGCAGGCCAACGTCCTCGCCGGCAACCGTGCCGACCAGGACGACTGGCTGCTGCTCGACGTGATCCCGCTGTCGCTCGGCCTCGAGACCATGGGTGGCCTGGTCGAGAAGGTGGTGCCGCGCAACTCCACCTTGCCGATCGCGCGCGCGCAGGAATTCACCACCTTCAAGGACGGCCAGACCGCGATGGCCTTCCACGTCGTGCAGGGCGAGCGCGAGCTGGTGTCGGACTGCCGCTCGCTCGCACGCTTCGAGCTGCGCGGCATCCCGCCGATGGTGGCAGGCGCGGCGCGAATCCGCGTGAGCTTCCAGGTGGACGCCGACGGTCTGCTGTCGGTGTCGGCGCGCGAGATGTCCTCGGGCGTCGAGGCGAGCGTGCTGGTGAAGCCGTCCTATGGATTGTCGGACGACGAGATCGCACAGATGCTGCGCTCGGGCGTCGACCACGCCGGCGACGACATGATGGCGCGTGCGCTGCGCGAGCAGCAGGTCGAAGCCGATCGCGTCATCGAGGCGACCGAGCATGCCCTCGAAAAGGATGGAGCCCTGCTCGATGCGCAGGAGCGCTGCGCGATCGACGCCGCAATCGCCACGCTGCGCAGCCTGCGCGCCGGCACCGACCATCGCGCGATCAAGGCCGGCATCGACGCCCTCGGCCGCGCTACCGACGACTTTGCCGCCCGCCGCATGGACAACAGCATCCGCTCGGTGCTCGCTGGCCACAAGGTGGACGAACTCGAACTCTGAATGCCCCTGATCCAATACCCATGACCCAGATCATCGTCCTGCCCCACGTCGAGCTTTGTCCCGACGGCAGCGTCATCGACGCCGCACCCGGTACCACCATCTGCGACACCCTGCTGGAAAACGGCATCGACATCGAGCACGCCTGCGAGAAATCCTGTGCGTGCACCACCTGTCACGTCATCGTCCGCGAGGGCTTCGGCTCGCTCAACCCGGCCGAGGACGAAGAGGAAGACCTGCTCGACAAGGCCTGGGGCCTGGAGCCGCAGTCCCGCCTGTCCTGTCAGGCGGTGGTTGCCGACACGCCCCTGGTGGTTGAGATCCCGCGCTACACGATCAACATGGCCCGCGAAGGAAAGCACTGACATGAAGTGGACCGAGGTTCAGGAAATCGCCATGCAGCTTAGCGACGCGCATCCCGACGTCGACCCGACCAAGGTGAATTTCGTCGACCTGATGAACTGGGTGATGGCGCTGCCCGATTTCGACGACGACCCCAAGCGCTGCGGCGAGCGCATCCTCGAAGGCATCCAGCAGGCCTGGATCGACGAAGTCGCCTGAGCCGCGGAAGGGCTCAGTACGCGCTGCGCGAGACGGTTTCGGCCGTCTCGTTGAGTTCCAGCCAGTAATGCCCGATCAGGCCGATCGCGCGTTCGAAGCGTTCGAAATCGACCGGCTTACGGATGTAGCTGTTGGCGCCGAGGCTATACGCCTGGCGCAGATCCAGGCTCTCGCGTGAGGTGGTCAGTACGACCACCGGAAGCACCGCGGTGCGCGCGTCGGCGCGAATGCGGCGCAAGACTTCCAGGCCGTCGATGCGGGGCAGCTTCAAGTCCAGCAGCACGACCGCCGGCAGCTCTTCGGCCCGACGGCCCGCATGCACGCCCGTCCCGAACAGGTAATCGAGCGCCTCCACCCCGTCGTGTGCGACCACGACCGGATTGGGAATCCGGTTGCGGCTCAGGGCGTGCAGCGTCAGCGCCTCGTCATCCGGATTGTCCTCGACCAGCAGGATAGGGCGCTCGTTCGCCATGTTTGCATTGCGCTCCGGTGTCGGCCTGCGCTGTGCGGGGGCTCAGAGATCCTCGCGACGCAGCAGGAAAACCATGTCGTCGCCACCGCGGGTGGACAGCCAGTTGAAGGGCAGATCGGGGAAGGCCGCTTCGACGATGTGGCGATTATGCCCCACTTCCACAGCCAGAATGCCGCCGGGATTGAGGTGCCCGGCAGCCTGCGCAAGCAGGCGCCGTACCACGTCCAGGCCGTCCTCGCCGGAGGCCAGCGCCATGTGCGGCTCGTGCAGGTATTCCGGCGGCAGCGCGTCCATCGCCTCGGCGGTGACGTAGGGCGGGTTGCTCAGGATCAGGTCGAAGCGCCGGCCGGCGAGGCCGTCGAACACGTCGCTGCGCACGAGTTCGATACGATCTTCCAGGCCGTAATCCGCAACGTTGATGCGCGCGACGTCGAGCGCGTCGTCGGACAGGTCGACCGCCGTGACCTCGGCATTCGGGAAGACGTGCGCCATCAGGATCGCCAGGCAACCCGAACCGGTGCACATGTCCAGCACGCTCGATACCGACTCGGGGTCGTCCACCCAGGGCGCGAACCCATCCTCGAGCATCTCCGCAAAGAACGAGCGCGGAACGATCACGCGTTCGTCGACCGTGAAGCGGAAGTCGCCCAGCCAGGCTTCACCCAGGATGTAGGCCGTCGGCAGGCGCTCGTCGGCACGCTGCTCGATGGCTTCCAGCACCCCGATGCGTTCCTCGCCGGGAATGCAGGCGTCGAGGAAGGGCTCCAGGCGATCGAGGGGCAGCGCGAGCGTGCCGAGGATCAGCCACACGGCTTCGTCGTAGGTGTCGTGCACGCCGTGGCCGCAGAACACGCCGGCGCGGTTGAAGCGGGTGACGGCATAGCGCAGCCAGTCGCGCACGGTGACGAGCTCGGCAAGCGGGCCATGCTCGTGCTCGTGATCATGCTCGTCGTGTTCCTGGTCTTCGGCGTGCTGCACTTCGTGGGACATGGTGTGGATTCTCTGCGTGTTCTAACGTGAAGCGCGCTCAGCGGCCAGCGCCGAGCAAGGCCTGGAGGGTGCGTTCATACACCACGGACAAGGGTTCGACCGCATCGATCGCGATGCACTCGTTCACCTGGTGGATCGAGGCGTTGACCGGCCCGAACTCGACGACCTCGGTGCAGATCTCGGCTATGAAGCGGCCATCCGAGGTCCCGCCGGTGGTCGACAGCTCGGTGTCCACCCCGACGGTGTCGCGGATCGCCGCCGACAGCGCACCGACCAGCTTGCCGCGACCGGTGATGAAGGGCTTGCCCGACAGGTGCCAGTCGATCTCGTAGTCGAGCCCGTGGCGATCGAGCACTTCGCTGGTGCGGCGCTTGAGTTCGTCGGCGCTGGAGACCGAGCCGAAGCGGAAGTTGAACATCACCTCGCACACGCCCGGAATCACGTTGTTGGCGCCGGTGCCGGCATGGATGTTGGACACCTGCCAGGTGGTGGGCGGGAAGAACTCGTTGCCTTCGTCCCAGGTGATCGCGGCGAGTTCGGCGAGCGCCGGTGCAAACAGATGGATCGGGTTGCGCGCGAGCTGCGGGTAGGCGACGTGGCCCTGTTTGCCCTTGACGCGCATGGTGCCCGACAGCGAACCGCGGCGACCGTTCTTGATCATGTCGCCGAGCGTCTTCACCGAGGTGGGTTCCCCCACCACGCAGTAGTCGAGGCGCTCGCCGCGCGCAGCCAGCGCCTCGACGACCTTGACCGTGCCGTGGGTGGCGATGCCTTCCTCGTCCGAGGTCAGCAGCAGGGCGATGCTGCCGCCGTGGTCGGGATGGGCCGCGACGAAGCGTTCGATCGCGGTGACGAAGGCGGCGAGCGAGGTCTTCATGTCGGCCGCGCCGCGCCCGTAGAGCACGCCGTCCTTGATGGTCGGGCTGAAGGGCGGTGTGCTCCAGGCCTCGGCCGGGCCGGGCGGGACGACATCGGTGTGGCCGGCGAAGCACAGCACCGGTGCGGTGGTGCCGCGTCGCGCCCACAGGTTGCAGACGCCACCGCCGTCGATGCGCTCGAGGGTGAAGCCGAGCGGGGCCAGGCGGTCGGCGATGAGTTCGAGGCAGCCGGCATCCTCCGGCGTGACGGAAGGACGGGCGATGAGTTCGCAGGCCAGGGCCAGCGTGGCTTGGGGGGTCATGTGGGGGAAGACTCTGGGGTACCCGGGCCCGATGGCCACGGGCTCAGTTGTTGTCGGCGTTGAGGGTGAATTCGTGAAACGACGCGCCGTCCGTGTTGGTGGCCTTGAAGTCCATCACCTGCGTGGACTTGTTGGCGACCGGCTGCGCATCGGCGGCCTGGATCTGGGCGTTGTTGATCAGCCAGTTGAGGTTGCTCGGCGAGTCGGCGTTCGACAGCGCCTCTTCGAGCGTGATCGTCTTCTCGGCGTGGAGGCGGAACAAGGCCTGCTCGAAGGTCTGCGAGCCTGGCGCGAGCGATTGTTCCATCGCCTCCTTGATCCCGTTCAGTTCGCCGCGCTCGATG
>RRZT010095361.1_pt1 | contig 12805 bp, 14 predicted proteins | sample 2165551 | NCBI WGS metagenome assembly RRZT01 (sample SAMN10456910, study PRJNA506462) | wastewater metagenome | biome: wastewater; feature: sludge; material: wastewater sludge; isolation source: wastewater sludge with Escherichia coli K12::gfp cells carrying plasmid... | place: USA: Moscow, Idaho... | reverse complement strand
GCTACAACCGAGCGATCTGGTACGTCAACGACGTGCTCGCCTACGCGCAGCACTACGCCACCCAAGCCTGCACAACCGAAGCGGGTGAGCTGCCTGACGGCCTCTGTCCACCCTCCGGCAGCGCCGCCGAACGTGGCCTTCAGCCCGCTGCTCTCCGAGCGCTGCGGTGCGTCAAAGCAGCCTTCCCCTGGATCACCAGCATGGGCGGCGTGGGGAACCGACCCAACACCTCCGACCACCCTGCCGGCCGCGCTGTTGACTTCATGATCCCGAGCTGGAACACCACCGAAGGCCGAGCCCGCGGCTGGCAAGTCGCCCGCTGGCTCCAAACCCACGCCACCGAACTCAACGTCAAGTACGTCATCTACGACGACCACGTCTGGCGCGCCTACCGCCCTTCACAAGGCTGGACGCCCTACACCCACCCCAACGGACCGACCAGCAACCCGACGCTGCGACACCTCGACCACGTCCACCTCAGCGTTCAAAGCTGACACGTCCATCTCGACCGGCAACCCTTGCGCCAGTTGCGCTAGTTGGCTCACACTTACAGCAGTTAGAATCTGTTGTACCTGATGGGGGATGGATGTCGGAGCCACTCGACGACGCAATTGACGCCCTTCACGATGCGCTTGACGGGTCATCCGACCCCGTACGAGTCAGCCTCGTGATCCCGCGAATGATTGCCGAGAAGCTGCTGACCCTCCTGGAGGCGGAGCACAGTTCCGGGGCGGTCGTCGTCGCCGTCAGGGAGTTCTACACGACCACCGAGTCAGCATCCATGCTCGGGATCTCGCGCGCATCGCTCATGAAGCTCATCGAGTCCGGGGAAATCGGAGCGGTCAAAGTCGGAACGCATCACCGCGTGCCCGCTGACGAACTCCTGGCCTACCAGCATGCTCGCCAAGTCAGCCGCAACAGAGCCTCCGAGATCCTCGGGGAGTTCTCCGCAAGATCCGCGAACTTCCAGAGCAACGTTAGGTTCGGTACCGAGCGGTCGCGGACGCGTCGACCATTCGGAGAAGGGAACGAGTCGCAGTGACCCTCGACAACGCTACAAGCACCGTGTCACCGGAGGAGTTCATCGCAACAGGTCGCAGGCTGTTCATCGACACGAACGTGTTCATGGACACCCACCCGGCCCGTGACGGCGGACTCAAGAGGCTGTTTGAGCGCTGCGCCGAGACGATTCGTTCCCACGAGGAGCACAGGGTCGTTGTTCCGAGCAAGGTCGTGGACGAGCTCCAGAAGCAGAGCCAGATCGAAACGACCGGGCTCAGCGAGGACCGTGTCGCCGCCATCAAGAAGGCAGGGAATGCGCTCGCCTTCCTCGACGCGGCCGAGGGCGAACGCTTGATCCGTAAGGACCTGGGCGACGTCTCGAACCCGTACGCCGACGATCTCTTCGTCGAGGTGTTCAGACGTGCGGCGCACCGGTTCGAGATGTGCCTGATCACGAACGACATCACACTGCGCTTGCGGATACGGCTGCTCGCCGCTGAGACGCACCGACGCCTCATCGCCGGAGTCCTGACCCGAGATGGCCTGATCGAAGTTGAAAGCGACCAAGTGCTGTATGAGCGGGGCGCACGAAAGCTTGAGCGGAAGATCCGTCACCTTGAAGAGGGGAGCGGGGACAGCAAGGATTCCAGCGAAGTCGCCTCGCTCACGCCCCTACTGGCCGCGTTCCAAGAGACGTTTCGAGTGAGCCCGGTCCGGGGGAATCCGGGGCCCCGTAAGGCAAAGTCCCCGCACACACACCCGGCAGGGACAGGTGCGAACCGCACAGGTGGCGCGTTCAGCGGGGTCGCTGCGATGCAGGCACCCGATGTGGTCCTCAAAGAGGTTTCGCGCCCCGATGAGGGCCAGGAAGTACGTTTCCTGTCCGCCGGGCGGGGAAGTGGGACTCTAACTCTGGGGCCAGTGATCGGTGAAGGCGGCGAGGGTCGCGTGTACAGCGTCAGGGACGACGAGCGCAGCGTCGTCAAGATATTCGACGCCGAGCATCGCACCCAGCACCGGCGCGAGAAGCTCGAGCTTCTGCTCTCCCGGGGTTTCGAGCAGGCCGGCATCGGTTTTCCCACCAGCCTAATCATGAACCTCGACGGTGAGTTCGTCGGGTACGCAATGCCTCGCGCCGCCGGGAAAGAGCTTCAAGCCACCGTCATGCGCCCTGCGCGTTTCAAGCGGACCTATCCAAACTGGACGAAAGCCGACCTCGTCGACGTGTGCATCTCGTTCTTGGAGAAGGTAGCCTACCTGCACTCGCTGAACATCCTCCTCGGGGACATCAACCCCAAGAACGTCATGGTCGACGGAAACAAGGACGTCTGGATCATCGACGCAGACTCCTGGCAATTGGAGGGTTACCCCTGCCCAGTTGGGACACCTATGTTCACAGCTCCCAGCCTCACCGGTGACTACTCAGACGCCCTGCGCACCGAGCAGGAGGAACTGTTCGCCGTCGCGACCATGTTGTTCATGATCCTCATCACCGGCCAGTTCCCCTACGCCCGAACCGGTGTCGACGGAGGTGACTTCGCGACACTGATCAAGCAGGGCAAGTTCTCGTTCCAGTTCGGAGGTCCGTCCGATCGAGACCAACCGGAGGGTAACTGGAAGTACATGTGGAGCCACCTGCCCCCACCAGTAAAGCGCATGTTCTGGAACACCTTCCACCGCGACGGCAACCGTTATCAGAGCCGACCGTCCGCGATCGAGTGGCTCCACGTTTTCCGCGACTACAAGCAGTTCTTCGGCAGCGCTGATGACTTCGACCGGATGTCGCACGACGTGTATCCGACTCGATTCAGGAAGAAGGGGGCCGACACCCCCGAGTACAACTGCGCCCAGTGCGGCACGTCGATGATCGGACGATGGCAAGAGGACAGGCAGTCCTACCGGACGCCAAGCCTCTGCGACGACTGCCGACTGAACCTGTCAAGGTGTTCGGACTGTGGCAAGCCGAAGCAGGGCGACGCTCTGCGGGAGGGACGGTGCTGGGAGTGCAACCGCAAGCGCAACTATGCGGCCTGCATCAACTGCTCCAAGGAGAAGCCACGGCGCTACCTCGTCGATGGCCGCTGCTCACAATGTCAACTCATCCCCTGCAAGGACTGCGGGAGCCCAACACCGAAGACGGCGCTCACCTACGGGCGCTGCGCGATCTGCGTCAAGAAGGCAGGGGAGCTGGATCCTGCCCGACTGTGTGTGGACTGCCGCCAGCCCTTCATCACGCTCGAGCACGAAGGGTGGTTCAGAGGCAAGGGACTTGACATCCCGAAGACGCACCAGGCAATCAGGAAGTCATGCCCACCGAGGCTCACCCCAACGAACCCACCCCGCCTCTCAATACCCGCCAGTACACCAACCAAGACCATGAACGCGACGCCCAGGAAGAGTCTCTGGGGGCGTTTCCTCGAGTGGCTGAACCTCTGAAGCCTCGCGACCTCCAGCCCGAACTGAAAGGACACTGCAATGGCACTCACCATCGGATCTGACGACCTCGTCGAGAACCCGACTCCTCGCGTACCCGTGACCCTCTGCCTCGACACCAGCGGGTCAATGCTGGGCGACAAGATCCGCGAGCTCATGGAGGGCGTCAACCTCTTCTACGACGCCATCGACGAGGACGACGACGCGCACGACGCCGCTGAGGTGAGCATCGTCGAGTTCAATTCCGCAGCAAGCCTCATCCAAGACTTCGCCAGCGTGGATCGAATCAAGCCGGTCGACGCCATCACCCCCACGGGGGGCACCGCCCTCGGTGAAGGTGTGAACCTCGCACTCGACACTCTGGAGAGGCGCAAGTCGGTCTACTCCGGCGCCGGCGTCCTCTACTACCAGCCCTGGCTCGTACTTATGACCGACGGCCAACCGAATGGCCGCCCCGCGGAGCTGGAGCGCGCCGTGCAGCGAGTGACCGAACTCGTCTCTCAGAAGAAGCTGACCGTATTCCCCATCGGGATCGGCGCCGACGCTGACATGGGCGTTCTGGCGCGGTTCAGCCCGAACCGACCCCCACTGAGGCTGCGTGGGCTCAGCTTCAAGGAGTTCTTCGAGTGGTTGTCGAAGTCCGTGTCCCGCGTGTCCCGGTCGACACCCGGGGACACGGTCAAGCTCGACCTTGAGGGCTTGGCAGGCTGGGCGGAGCTGTAGGTGTTCAACGAGTTCCACTACCAAGTCCGGGGCCGAGGACATATGCGGGACGGCACGCGCGGACAGGACAGGACCGCCTACCTGTCACTTCGCGGCGTCCAGGTCCTCTGCCTTGCAGACGGCGCTGGCTCGGCGGCACACTCCGAGTTCGGCGCCCAGGCGGTGGTGACAGAGGGCTGCGCGATACTGGCCGAGAAGTTCGCGGACTTGGTCACGAGCGTTGATGCAGAGCAGTCACGTCGTGAGATTCTCGAACGCCTTCGTGCGCGGCTCGAACAGGTTGCGGCCAGGCTCGACTGCTCCGTGGCTGATCTTGCGTCGACTTTCCTCGCTGTCGCTGTGTCGGCTGACCGATTCGTTGTCATCCATATCGGAGACGGCGTCATCGGCTACATCAAGCATGGTGACCTGCGTGTCGTATCGGCACCGGACAACGACGAGTTCGCGAACCAGACAACGTTCGTCACCTCTGCTAATGCGTCAGCCTCCATGCGGCTCTCACGAGGGAGCTTGGACGGGGTTGCGGGCTTTATACAGATGAGCGATGGGACGAGCGCACGCCTCTACGACTATCGCGCCAAGACGCTAGCGCCAGCCTGTGCGAAGCTCGTCGAAGCTGTTGGTGGTATGCGCCCTACCCATGCAAGGAATCCCGAACAAAGGAAACGCCTGAGAAGGTTCGTCGACACGCAACTGCGTCGGGCCACGAAGGACGACTGCTCGATTGGGATCCTCGCACGGCGGACCTGAGTGGGCCGAACCTGACCCCGATTAGAGACCAGCAGGATTGAACCGCCACTCGGATCAGCAAGAAAGCGCCGTCGACACCTCCGAAAGCTCCAGGCAGCGACCGCAACACAGCAGCGTCCTGGCGGCCCCCACGATGGCCAGCCACCACAGAGACCGGAATGGCCGCGGGTCGCTTCTTTGCCGTCAGGCTGTCGCAGGTTCGTTTGCCCCTCTCTCCTTCACCTTCCCAACGCGTTCAGTAGGGCGGGAACGTTGGGTGAGACCAAGATCCTCAGGTCCGACTGCGTCTTCTTGCCGTCCTGAGTGATCAGAAGAGCCAGAGGTGGCGCTTCGCTTGCCAGCAGGTCAACCGCCTCTCTCGCTGTCAGTGTCCGTGCGACGAAGCTGGCAAGCTCGTGCTCCTCGAGGGCGCCCACGGCTCGACCTGGCAATCCGGCCAGTACGTCGAGCACGACGAGCCTCCCAAGATCAACCCCAACCCGAGGGCGCCGAACTTGCCCATCGCCTGTTGCAGCGCAGCGTGACCTCGGCGAAGTGAAACCTGAGCGGGCAGCCGCTTGACGTCCGCGAGTTCTCGGGTGTCACCACGGTATGGCACAAGGGTTCAGGGGACCACCGGATCTTCGCCCAGTGCCGTGGCCACGATGGCGCCCGACGTAGCCGTGGCGTTGGCAGACCGCGGTCCGTGGTCGCAGTTCGCCGGGCCCGCAAGCCCTGCGTGTCGAGTCGGGTGAGGTCGGTGTTGGGCGCCGCTCTGCTGGGTGTCTCTTCGCAGCCCAGGGTTTCGCAGGTGGCCCACAGACCGGTGTGGGGGCGGGCGGCTCGTTCGGCTGCCCGGTAGTCGGTGTACCGGGTGGATTGGGGTTCGCTGCCGGGGCGCCATGCTGCGGCCATGCCTGTGTGGATGAGCGTGAGGGCGACGTTCTGGACGTCGACCTTGACGTAGGCGAGCCGCCGACCGTAGCGGTCGACTGAGTCCGCGAACGGACAACTGGCCACGTCACGGTCCAGCGATGAGGCGTCGCAGTGCCTCGGTGGCTTGGTCGGCGCCACATATGGCCGGCTCGTCGTCGGCGGTTTCGGGGGCGTCGATGCCGAGGAGCCGGATCCGGACCTTCTCGCCGGTGGCGTCGAGTGCGGTAAAGGTGTCCCCGTCCGATGCGGACGCCGCCTTGAGCCTGACAGTCGACTCCGCAGTGAAGGTCGTCAGGCTCGGCCATGTGCAGCCGCCCAGGAGCACGGCCGACATGACCGCGACCAAATTGGCGTCGCTCCCTCCCCGACCCCGGGGACATCAGCTTGTCGTCGCGACCGGTCCACGGGAAGAACCAGCCGAAAACCGAACCAGGTGTCCGCGGGGGCCGTGGTTCTTCACTTCTGGAGGGTGAGAGCCACCGCGAGAGGAAACATCAATGGGCATCGAGACCGACTCCGACGACGTCCGCAACGGCCTGGCCGACGTGCCGCTGATCCTTGAGGACCTGCTGGGCCAGATCGAGGAACTCCGCGCCACCGACGGTGACGTCGACGTGATCGCCGACCTGCTTGCCCAGGTCGAGCTCCTCCACGGCCGGTGAGCCCGATGGCAACGCGTGGTCGAAGGACTTCCGGCTACGACCGGGAGGAGGCGGACGCCGCCCGTCAGGCGACCCTGGAGACGATGCACACCCAACTGGCCGAGAAGGTCGCCGCGTTGGCGTCCGGTGAGGGGTGGGCGTCCTGGTTGCGGTTCGCGAACAGCTTCCACCGGTACAGCTTCAACAACACCCTGCTGATCTGGGCGCAGAAGCCGCAGGCGACGATGGTCGCCGGCTATCGCGCGTGGCAGGCCCGCGGTCGGCAGGTCCGCCGTGGTGAGCAGTCGATCAAGGTGTACGGACCCGTGACCCGCCGCGAGCCCAAGCTCGACCCGCAGGGACGGCCCGTACGGGACGCCGACGGCAAGCCGGCGATGGAGGTCCGCGTGGTCGGGGTGAAGCCGGTGAGCGTGTTCGACGTGTCCCAGACCGACGGCGACCCGCTGCCCGAACCGCCCGAGGCGAGGCTGCTGACCGGGCAAGCACCACCGGGCCTGTGGGACGCCCTGCAAGCCTTCGTCGAAGCGCAGGGCTACAGCGTGTCCCGTGGCGACTGCGGCGAAGCGAACGGGGTCACGATCTTCGACACCCGGCAAGTCCGGGTCCGCGCCGATGTCGATGACGCCCAAGCGGTCAAGACCCTCGCCCACGAAGCCGGACACGTCCTGCTGCACGCCTCCGAACGGCGGGACAACTTCTCGTGCCGAGGTGTCGCGGAGGTGGAAGCCGAGAGCGTCGCGTTCCTGGTCACTCAGGCCAACGGTCTGGACGCCTCCCAGTACACGTTCAACTACGTGGCCGGCTGGGCCCACCAGGCCGCTACCGGGGACGGGCCGACCGTCGAAGAGACCGTGAAGGCCACCGGCCAGCGCGTGATCGGGGCCACCGACAGGATTCTGCAAGCCACCCAACCCGCCCCCACCCTCGTCGAGGAGGCCCTGGCCGACCTGTCCGTCCAGGTCGGCCGCCCCGTGGACGCCGTCGCCTCCACCCGGCAACTCGCCGTGGACGCCGACGCGAGCGCTGCGTGGCCGACGATGACGTCCACCCCGGACGCCTCCGGGTTGCGGGCGGCGTCCGTACCCGTGCCCGTGTGGGAACGCCTCACGAGTCCCGCCTTGGACGGCGCCGCGCGGGACCGGCAGGCCTTACCGCGGCAGTCCGTGGGCCCGGCAGGCCTTACCGCGGCAGTCCGTGGGCCCGGCGCCGGCGCTGCACCGCTGACTATCGAAGCGAGGGAAGGAGCTCGATGGACTCGAACGAGACGCTCAGCCGGTACCCCTACCTGATCAGTGTGCGGGGTGGCCGCCCGGTCCCGGCACGCAAGGAGGGTCACTACTTCGTGTGTGCCTACCAGGTGTTCCTCGGCTTGTGGTGGTCGCCGCGGGAGGTGCGCGTCCTCGAGTACGACCCCCACCGCGACTTCTACCGTGAACAGCGTCAAGCGAAGGAAGCCGCCCAACGGGACGCCCCGCCCGGCGCCGGACCTTCGGCGTCCGAGGCCACCACCGCCACACCGGACGCCGCCACCGTGGACGCCCCGGTGTGGGAGCGCGTGGACAGCCCAGGCCCGCGGCGCCCGAGCCCACCCGCGGGTTCCCCACGGTATGTACCGCGGCGAGCGTGGGGGCGATGAGCATGGACGCCGACACCCCCGACACCGACCGGGTCCACCCGTGGTTCCTCAACGCGGAGGAGCTGGCTGCCACCCGCGCCAAGATGGCCAAGCTCCAGCAACGCGCCGAAAGGAAGGGGTTCTCCGGGACGATCGACGTGTCCGCCGTCCCGGCGACGCGTTCCTCCACGTCGGCGGGTGGACTGCCGGTCACCGTGCACGGCTTCGACGTGACAATCACCGGCGACCCGCCCCGCTACCAAGGGTGGCGGTTCGTCGCCGCCGTGGACGCCGTCGAGGGCGGCACGATCCTGCGCTACCCGCCCGGCTCCACCGCCGAGGTGCCGAACGATCAGATTCGGGCCGGGGAGTGTGACCACTGCCACACCACACGCGCCCGCCGCTCCACGGTGCTGGTCTCCCACGACGACACCGGCCAACTGCTGCAGGTGGGCCGCTCCTGCCTGAAGGACTTCCTCGGCCACAACACCCTGCCCGTGTTCCTCACCGCCGACGAGATCACCAACACCCTCGGCGGCAGCCAGGGCGGCACCCCGTCCGCCTGGGACATCCACAGCGTCCTCACCTACGCCGCCGCCGCGGTCGATGCGTTCGGGTGGACGCCCGCGTCGGCGTCCGAGCATGGCCGCGTTCCGACCCGCGACCTGGTGCGCCTCGCCCTGGTGGGTGGACGCGGCGCCGACCGGCTCCGGGACCAGCTCGCCCCCCATCTGGCCGACGCCACCGCCCGCGCCGCCCAGCTCCGCGACGACCTGCTGAACGGGCTGAAGGGCAGCTCGGGGTATGAGGGCAACCTGGTGGCGGTGCTCCGCGGCGACGCGGTCGACGCCCGGCACCTCGGGTTGGCGGTGAGTGCGATCCCCGCCCATCAACGCCTCCAGGCGGACCGGCAGCGCGAGACGGCTCGGCAAGTCGCCGCCCAGACGGTCGACTACGCCGGCACCGTCGGGGAGAGGGTCGCCCTGACCGGCGTCGTCCGCACCGCGCTGCGGGTCGACGGGTACACCTACCGCTCACCCGACCAGGTCATGCTCGTGGTGGACTGCGGCGCCGCGGTGGCGAAGATGACCACCTCCGCCGCGTGGGCGTACCAGGTCAAGGTCGGCGACCCCCTGACGGTCACCGGCACCGTCAAGGCCCACTCCGAATGGAACGGGATCAAGCAGACCGTCCTTGTCCGTCCCAAGAAGCTCGACGCCGTGCCTGCGGCTCGGAGCACGCTGGCGGACGCCGCCCCGCCCGCCCCTTGGGAGACCGTCGCCAGTGTGCGTCTCGACGGCGCGCAGGCCGCCCACCGCTCGACCACCACCCGGACGCCGTCCCGCGGCGTCGCCGTGTCCTACTGACCGCCAAGGAGCCCCACAATGCAGCGCGCCCGCCGCCACAACCCCTACCCGCTCACCTGGGAGATCCCTCTCGGGATCGCCTGCGCGGTCCTGCTCACCCTCGCCGTCGGCGTCCACCTCGGCGACGCCCTGGCTCACCTCACCGCCGGCCAGCCGTGGGCTTGGCCGCAGTCCCGGGACGTGCTCAGCAGCATCCCCGCCGTCCTGGCCGCCGAGCCGGCCTCGGCGGCGGTCAATCCGCGGGTGTGGATCGTCACCGTCGAACTGCTGCTGACCGGCAGCCTCGGCTGGGCCGCCTTCAGCACCTGGCAACGCTGGGGACCGTCGCGGCTCAAGGGCATGGCCACCCGCGAACAGGCCGAACAGGTCCTCGGTGTCCGCCGGCTCCGCAAGGTCGCCGCCATCGTCCGTCCCGACCTCCACGCACGCTCCCCGAGGGAGGCCCGGCGATGAGGACCCGGTTCGATCCCACCCAGGTCGGCTGGCGGATCGGGCGGGCGTGGGAGCCCCGCGCGCGTGACCTGTGGTGCCCGTGGGATCGCACCGCCGGCGTCATCGGCCCCCAAGGCTCCGGCAAGACCCTCGACCTGCTCACCCCCGCCCTCCTCGCCGCCCCTGGCGCCGCCCTCGTCACGTTGACCAAGGTCGACGACCTGCTCCTCACCATCACCGACCGCTCAACCGGCGATCGGCCGTGCGTGGTGCTCGACCCATTCGGGCTCGCCCCAGGACTCCCGGAACTCGTCTGGGACCCGGTGCAGGGGTGCGTCGACCCGGTGGTCGCCGAACGCCGCGCCAAAGCGTTCACCGCCGGCACCATCCGCGGCGCCATCCACACCGGCAGCGGTGACAGTGCCGCCCGCTTCTACGCCTCCGAAGCCGCCAAAGTCCTCCAAGGCTACCTTCACGCAGCCGCCCTCACCGGCCGCACCCTCGATGACGTCCTCGACTGGGTGTCCAGACCCCTGTCGACCACCGAACCCGGCGAGATCCTCCGCGAGCACCCCCACGCCGCCCCCTACTGGCACGGCCTCCTCCACGGCGCCCTCCACGGCGACGACCGGACCTCCAGCAACACCGTCACCACCGTCCACCAAGCCCTCAACCTGTTCTTCCAAGCCGACATCCGCCGCCGCTGCGTCCCCAGCGCGGTACGGCCCTCAACTGACATCGCGGACATCATCCGCCGCCGCGGCACCATCTACCTGCTCGGCCGCGAAGACCCCTACGCTTCGGCGTCCCCGCTGATGACCGCCCTGGCCGAACACGTCCTCGACACCGCCCTCGCCCTAGCCAACACCTCCCCCTGGGGACGCCTCTGCCCGCCGATGCTCGCCTCGCTCGACGAACTCCCCTCCACCGCCCCCCTCCCGACCCTGCGCACCCGGATGGCCAACGAGCGCGCGATGGGAATCAGCTTCATCTACGCCGCGCAGACGTGGCGGCAGCTCGCGGCGATCTTCGGTGACCAGGAAGCCAAGGCGCTGTTCGGGCTCACCAACGTGCTCGTCGTGTTCGGCGGCAGCAAGGACGTCGCGTTCAACCAGGAGGTCTCTGACCTCGTCGGCACCGTCCGCGTTCCCCGCACCACGTGGCAGACCGGACGCGGCGGCCGCTCGATCTCGGGGGAAGACATCCCCATCCTGCGCGGCGAGGAGATCCGTCAACTCCCCGAACGGCAAGCCCTTGTCATCGCCGAGAACAGCAAGCCCATCATCGCCAAGCTCACCCGCTGCCTCGACGGCAAACCCGGTCAGGCACTCCTCACCCGGCAGAAGGCCGTCCGTCAGCAGCTGGCCGCCGCGCGCCGCGCACAGGTACCCCAGGACGCCCGAGCCATCGCCGCAGTCGTCGCCGCGCAACGCGCAGGCCTGGTCAACGACCGGCGGACCCCATGACCAGCACGCCGGACGCCGACCGCGCCCTCGTGCGCGCTTTCCCGAGCCCGGGGCCGCTGCTCGGCACCGCCTACCGCGACCTCTACATCGCCGCCGAAGGCAGCGACAACCAGAAGGCCGCCATCGGCGACCCCAGCCTGCTCCCGAAGCCGTGGGACCCCCCCACCTGCCGCAACCCGCAGCTGCGCGCTGAACTCTGGGCTTGGCTCGACCAGGTCGTGCTGTGGCTCAACCATGAGTACGTGTGGGACCCCGAGGGCGCCATCCCGCCTTGCTGGCCCCAACACCCCCACCTGGTTCACGAGCTCGCCGTCCTGGCTGATCAACGGCGTCGCGCCGGCCTCGCGCTCGACTCCAACACTCTCGAGGACTGGCACCGCTACACCCTGCCCGGCTTCCTCGAACGCCTGCGCGGACGCCTCAAGGCCCACTGCGAGCCAGACCACCAACCCTGGCCCGCCCGAAGCCGTCACACCCGCCACACGGGCGACAGCCACACCCAGCGGCGGCACGCGGCCTTCGCCGACGACGTTGGGCATCTCGGCCCCTCTGAACTGATCGCCCACGCACGACCTCGCCTCACCCTTCTCAACACCGAGACTGGGGAACTGCTGGACGGGTAGCGTCCGCGAGATGGCTAGTAGAACCGCTCGGCCATCGCGCCGTGGCACGTCCCTCGGCTAATCACACACGAAGTCGTTGAGCATGTGCGGGAGACCGATGCAGGGACCGACCTGTGCCTTGGAATGACGATCGGACATGAGGTCAAGCATGCTGGTGCTTCGCGGACGGCAGAGCAGCGGCGCGCGCGAAGACTTCCCCGTCAGCACTCGTGAAGGTTGTGCTCGGCCTCGTAGGCAGTGACTTCAAGCCCGCAGTTCGGGCACTGATGCGCGCCAGAGCGTCCCCCACATCGGCACCGGCCGCAGGTGGGGCACTTCGGTTCCCGGCAGGTTCCAGTGCACCACTCGGTGAGCGCATCAGGGGCGAAGTCCTCAGTCTCGCAGCCATGATTGGAGCACGAGTGCCACACGCGCTCGATCTTCCCTTGACCGAACCGGTGGATCGGCGTGAGCGCAACAAACACGTGGGTTCCCTCGAAGTCGAGGACAGCCTCTGCCTTCATCTCGTGCAATTCGCTGCCGCCTTGATAGACCATCCCCTCGGAGAAGGCGCGGCGCACAAGGCCATCTCGTGCCTCCTCAGCCAGCCGGGAGAAGCCCGGCTGCACCATGCCCCTCTTGGGCGGGAATTGGTCGTAGGTGCACTGTGCGTAGATGACCCGCCCCTCGAGGTCGGCCACAGCCAACACCCACTTGGCCCCATGCCGGAGGACGTCTCCCACATGGTGGAGCGCCGCAGAGCGGGATGCCATGGAGTTAGAAAAGAGGACCGATGCGACCAGCGCTGGCGACGTGACGAAGGGGTCGAGGTCCAGGT
>RRZT011975356.1_pt1 | contig 12807 bp, 10 predicted proteins | sample 2165551 | NCBI WGS metagenome assembly RRZT01 (sample SAMN10456910, study PRJNA506462) | wastewater metagenome | biome: wastewater; feature: sludge; material: wastewater sludge; isolation source: wastewater sludge with Escherichia coli K12::gfp cells carrying plasmid... | place: USA: Moscow, Idaho... | reverse complement strand
ATTTTAGTCATTTATTTATAGGTTTAAAATAAACCGAACTTACTTTTATAATTAACCAAGATATCTTAATCATCGTTATAATCATTTCGCAAATTCTTTTAGTGATTGCACTGTTTATGATGAAATCAGAACTCAGCTCAAAAAACAATCAAACAATCCAACAATTCGATGCTAAAAATAATAACCTTATCGATCGCATCGATACCAGGATCAATGACTTACTTGATCGCAATCAAAACTTTGAGCGCATCACAACACAAAACTTCAGTAACTTTAATCGTGCTTTAACACAAACGTTAAATGAACAGTTTTTGCTCCAACAAAAAACCATTGAAAGTAGATTAGATAAAATTGACGCCAAAGTAAACGAAAGTCTTACAGAAGGATTTGAAAAAACACATAACACCTTCACCAACATTGTGGAAAGACTTACCAAGATTGATGCCGCTCAAAAGAAAATAGATGCACTTTCAGCGGATATCGTTTCACTTCAAGATGTTCTCACTGATAAAAGCGCAAGAGGTGCTTATGGAGAGATTCAACTCAATCAAATTCTCTCTTCAATCTTTGGGGATAAAAAAGATAAAATCTACCAAACTCAATACACATTCTCCAATGGCAAAAGAAGTCCTGCCGTACTGCTTGCGCCAGAACCTTTAGGAACCGTAGCGATTGATTCTAAATTCCCATTAGAAAACTACAGAAAACTCATTGAACTCACACCCAACACACCAGAATACCAAGAAGCTAGAAAACTCTTTGTGAGTGATGTCAAGAAACACATTGATGATATTAAAAACCGATACATCATTATGGATGAAACATCTGATCAAGCCATTATGTTTATTCCAGCTGAAGCTGTGTTTGCGCATATCAATGCTTACCACTCAGAACTCATCGACTATGCGCAAAAACATCGTGTATGGATGACTTCCCCCACAACACTCATGAGTACCCTGTCTACCATTCAAGTCTTACTCATGAATATGGAACGCGACAAATATACCCATGAAATACAAACACAACTCAAACACTTAGACATTGAGTTTAAACGTTATAAAGACAGATGGGACGCTTTATCCAAGCGCCTTGATCAAGTGGGCAGTGACGTTAAAGACATTCATATTACCACAGACAAAATCACCAAACGTTTTGAAAACATATCGAATGTGAAGTATGAAGAATTAGAGTAATGAAAAAGATATTGATCTAGATGTCTAGACCAATATCTTTTCTATATTTCATATCTTTAAAATCAATATTTTCTTCAATTCTTTTTAATAAAGACTGATTCATTATCTTAAAGTCATCTCCCATTTCCACAACCGTAAGAACGCGTCCTCCAGTAGTCTCATAGGTGCCATCTACAAGCTTTGTGCCATTATGATAAACAAGACCGTGATCATTGTTTTGGATGGTATAACCTGTGTTAAAGGATGCGGGATAGCCACCTGATGTAAGAATGATGGCAAGTGCCTTCTCTTCTTTCCATTTGAGAGATACAGGTTTTTCTTCCATTGTATTAGTGATCACATCAACCAAGTCACTTTCAAGACGTGGCATAAGGACTTGAGTTTCAGGATCTCCAAAACGTGTGTTGAATTCTAGAACATAAGGAATGTCATCAACAATCATAAAGCCAATAAATAAAACACCATAATAGCTGAGCTCTTCTTCTTTGAGACCTCGTTCTATTTTTGTATAGACAGACTCAAAGAGTTTTGAATCAACTTTAGGCGTTGGTGAGAAGCATCCCACACCGCCTGTATTTTCACCTGTATCATTTTCCCCAATGCGTTTATAGTCTTGGACTGTTTCTAAAGGAATAAGTTTGTCTTTGGATACAAGACAAATTTGTGATACTTCAAAACCATCTAAGAATGTCTCAATCACAACCTTCATGTCACCAAAGATTTGTTTATGAAACAGATTGTCCAGTGCCTTCAGGGCTTCATCTTTATCTTTTGCAATGACGACGCCTTTTCCAGCACACAGACCATCTGCTTTAATGACACATGGGTAGTTGAACATTTTGAGTGCTTCTAAACCTTCTTCATAAGATGCGACAGGAACATGTTTTGCGGTTGGGATATTATACTTTTCCATAAAATCTTTAGAAAATGCTTTTGAACTTTCAAGTTGAGAAGCTTTTTTATTAGGTCCAAATACTTTAAGATTCTCTTTTTCAAACGCGTCCACAATCCCTTCAGCTAAAGGTGCTTCAGGTCCAATAATGGTTAAATCAATGTGCTCCTCTTTTGAGAAACGCACAATCCCTTCAATATCTAAAACATCAAGCGGGATATTAGTCGCAATGTTCTCTGTACCACCATTACCTGGAATACAGTAAAGTGCATCACATCTTGGTGATTCATTGAGTTTAAGACATAAGGCATGTTCACGGCCGCCTGAGCCAATTACTGCAATTTTCATGAAGACCTCCTTAGTGTTTAAAGTGTCGTGTGCCCGTAAAGACAAGCGTTATGTCATGCTTGTTGCAGGCTTCAATCACATCTGGATCTTTAAGAGAACCACCAGGTTGAATGATGGCTGAGATCCCATGTTTTGCGCAAAGTTCTACTGTATCTTCAAAGAAGAATCCATCTGAAGCAATAATACTGCCCTTTACATCTGTGAGTGATCTTTGAATGGCTTTTTCTAAAGACCAAACGCGTCTTACTTCACCATGCCCTAAAGCCAAAGTCACTTCATCGCGCGCAATCACAATCGCATTGGAATCTATTGTTCTGACACTACGCCACCCAAACATTAAATCTGCCATTTCTTTGTCTGTTGGTTTTCTATTTGTGACAACTTCTAATTTTTCATAATCAAGGGCGTCTACTTCTTGAACCAAAATGCCATTCAGAACATCTTTTGTCATGGTCGGTCTTGTTTCATGTATATCTTTAATTTCAATAAGACGTAGGTTTTTCTTCTTTTGTAAGATTTTTAAAGCTTCATCGGTAAATGAAGGCGCAAGTACAATTTCTAAAAATATTTTGGAAAGTTCGCTTGCTAAATCTGCATCAACCGCTTCATTTAAAGCCACAATCCCACCAAAAATTGAGATGGGGTCGCTTTCAAAACATTTAATATATGCTTCGTTGATGGTATCTGCTGAAGCGATACCACAAGCATTGGCATGCTTAACCGCAACCGCTGTAGGACGTGAATATAAGGCAAGTGTTTTTAAAGCACCTGTTAAGTCATTGATATTATTATAGGAAAGTTCTTTACCATGAAGTTGTGTAAAGTCTTTATTATCATATGTATCCACACGTTCATAATAAGCTGCCTTTTGGTGTGGGTTTTCACCATAACGTAAGTCTTGTTTTTTCACAAAAGTTTGTGTTAAAACTTCTGGAAATGAATCATCTAACATTTTAGAGAATGTATTTGAGATTAGTGCATCATACGCTGCTGTATGTGAAAATGCTTTATAGGCCATTTGTTTTCTAAAGTAAATGTCATCCATTTTGTTGATGACTGCATCATAATCCTCAGGATCAACCACAACACAGACATCATGATAGTTTTTAGCACAAGCGCGTAAGAGTGTGGGGCCCCCAATATCAATATTTTCAATAAGTTCTGCTTCTTCTTTATCAGATCTTAAAACTTGCTCAAATGGATAAAGATTACAGACGACCAATGAAATATCCACAAGACCGTGTGCTTCTTTATCTTTGAGATGCTCTTTGTTGTCTCTTTGATAAAGAATGGCACCGTGAATGAGTGGATGAAGTGTTTTCACACGACCGCCCAACATTTCAGGACTCTTTGTAATGGCTTCAACTTGAAGTACCTCTAGATTATTTTCCGATAAAACTTTAAAGGTACCGCCACTGGCAATCAAACCAAACCCTTGATCATTTAACTTTTGCGCAAATGGCACCAAACCTTCTTTATCACTCACTGAAATCAGTGCATATTTTTTATTCATGAATACTTACCTTTCTATCTTTAACTTCAATACGTCCTTCTACAAATGCTTTCACACTTTCAACAAGACACTGATGTTCTAATTCTAATACTTTTTTTTGGATACTTTGTGCATCGTCATCTTCTACTTGAAGCCACTTTTGCATGATAATGGGTCCTTCATCGGCGCCTTCACTCACAAAATGAGTGGTACAACCTGTCACTTTAACACCATAATCAATGACAGCCTGGTGTACCTTCATGCCATAATATCCTTTCCCACAAAAACTGGGGATAAGGGATGGATGAATGTTGATGATTTTATGTTCATATTTTTCTACCACATTTTTAGGAAGTATTTTTAAAAATCCTGCCAAAACAATCAAATCATAATTTGTATCACATAAGCTTTCTAAATCTTCAAGATGATATGTTTTGATGCCATGTTTCTCAGCACGATTTAATCCATAAACATTTTTTTTATTTGAATAAACAGAGACAATCTTAGCTTCAATCTCTTTTCTTTCACAGGCGTCAATGAGCGTCTGTAAGTTGGTGCCACTACCTGATATTAAAACCGCAATGTTCATCATAAAGTGATGCCTGTATCTTGCGTGATGATTTCACCGATCACATAGGCGTCTTCTAAAATGGAAAGTGTTTGAGAAGCATCTTTTTCATCAACCACAATCACAAACCCAACACCCATATTAAAAGTGCCAAACATTTCATCTGTTTCAATTTGTCCAACTTCTTGAATGGTATTGAAAATATCTAAGACTTTAATTTTATCGCGATCAATTTTGGCGTGTGTATTTTCCGGCAAGATACGAGGCACATTTTCAATCAAACCACCGCCAGTAATATGCGCTAAGCCATGGGGTGTAATTGTCTCCATGAGTTTTAAAATATCATTCACATAAATCTTTGTGGGCGTGAGTAGTGTCTTATGGTGTTTATTCATCATTTCTTCATCAAAGATATGTCGCACTAAAGAAAAACCATTGGAGTGAACCCCGCTTGATGGTAAGGCAATGATCACATCACCTTCCTTAATGTTTGAGCCGTCAATTTGTTTGTCTTTTTCTACAATCCCCACACAAAATCCAGCCATATCAAAATCATCTTCAGCATAAACTCCTGGCATCTCAGCTGTTTCACCACCAATGAGACTAGCCTTTGCTTGAAGACACCCATTGGAAACGCCTTTGACTAAGTCTTTGGATACAACAGGGTCAAGTTTTCCCACCGCAAGATAGTCTAAGAAGTATAAAGGTTTTGCGCCATGACATAAAACATCATTCACACACATCGCGACACAATCAATGCCAACCGTATCATAAATTTTATAATCAGAAGCCAGTTTTACTTTGGTTCCAATCCCATCAGTACCACTTACCAAGACTGGTTTTTCATAGCCTTCTGGTAGTTCAAATAAAGCTGCAAAGGCGCCAATTTGATTCAATACATGTTTAGAATGTGTTTTTTGAATCATGTCTTTAATTGAGTGAACGTGTTCATAGCCTTTTTCTTTATCAACACCGGCTTGTCTATAAGTCATTATTTTCTCCTTCAAAGGGGTTTATCCCATCAAAATATTGTGTATAAAATGAATTACTTCCTACGGCTTCTTTTAACCCGTCTAAGCTTAAATAATAAAGCGAGTCACAGCCAATCATTTCACGAACTTCTTCTACGGTTTTTCCATAGTTCATTAAATCTCTTTTATTGGGAACATCAATACTTGAGTTCTCTTCAAATTTTACAGGGGGTGAAGCTACACGGACATGGACTTTCTTTGCGCCATGATCTCTTAATATTTGAATCAGTTTTTTGATTGTCGTTCCGCGTACGATGGAATCTTCTACCAATATGATTTCTTTTCCACACACAGCTTCTGGAATGGCTGCGAGTTTAATATCAACGGATGCTTTTCGAAAGCGCGCATCTTGTTCGATAAAAGTACGCCCAACATAACGATTTTTTACAATGCCTTTTTCATACGGAATGCCTGATGCTTGGGCATAGCCTAAAGCTGCAATGAGTCCTGAATCAGGGGCCCCCATCACAACATCTGCTTTTGTAGGACATTCTTCAAAGAGTCTTTTGCCCATGTTTTTTCTGGCTTGATAAACAGAAACACCATTCATCGTACTATCAGGTCTTGCGATATAAATATATTCAAACAAACAAGGGGCAGATTTCGCGTTTTCACTGTGGATAGATTTCGCACCATGCTTATCAATAATAATCATTTCGCCTGGTGCCACATCACGAATGTCTGTGACGTTGATGCTTTCAAGGGCACATGATTCACTCGCAAAAAACCAAGTATCATCTTGTTTTCCCATTACCAAAGGCTTTACCCCGCGGCAATCACGCATCGCAACTATTTTATTGTGGTTGACGGCCACAAACGCAAATGCGCCTTGGTGTTTGGAAAGAATTTCATGAAGATCTTCAAGATCATCTAATTTATTTTCATAATCCGTATACGCACCATCATAAGCAATATAGTAATCACCCATTTGTTTGGGGAGTAAGAGTTCGTTAACTTTATCTTTACTAAAGGCATATCTTACAGAAGCAATTCCTAAGTTTCCTTTATAGCTTTGAAGCATCACATTTGATAAAAGACCATTTCCATATTGAGCCTTATCTTGAATCACATACCCAAAGCCTTTTTGGCCACGATGTTGAAGTGACATAATCCCTTGATATAAAAGGGGGTGGATATCATCATAAGCATCTTCTGAATAGACGGCCATGATGCCACTCATTTAAGCCCACTCCAAATCATCTGACATATTTTTTACATCTTCAACCATTTGTTTTTTAAAGTGATGGAGTTTTTCTTTTAAAGTGTCATCTTTGAGTGCCAACATTTGAATCGCTAGGTATGCGGCATTTTCAGCACCATCAATCGCAACGGTTGCGACCGGGACACCTTTTGGCATTTGAACGGTGGATAAAAGCGCGTCCATGCCAGATGTACTTTTTGAATACATGGGAACACCAATCACTGGTTTAATCGTTGCCCCTGCAACAACACCTGCAAGGTGAGCAGCTTTTCCCGCAAAAGCAATCACCACTTCAACTGATTCATCCGATACGGCTTCTAAAACCAAATCCAAACTACGGTGTGCTGATGCAACTTTAACTTTCACATCAACCCCAAAGGTTTCAAAAATATCAAAAGCTTTTTTTGCAACTTTTTCATCACTGATACTACCCATCAACATTAATACACTCATTTAAATTTCCTCCTTGTCTGTATTTAAATTTCTAAAGAAATCACTGTTTATTTGATCTATAGCCCCTAAGAGCCCCATCACACTGTCCTTTTGAAGTCCAGTAATATTAGAAGCACCCAGGGGTGTATGTTTTGTTTGTAAGATAGCATATTCACTTTCCACTTTTTTAAACGCGAAGCATGTAATATACGGAAGTGTATATATTTTATTTTTTTCTTGAAATCCTACTGACGCTTTACTTACAACTGTTTCTAAATTCACCATGTGTTTTCCTATGGGCATGATTTCAACCTCACCCAGTAAATTCATTTGCGCAAGGGTTAAAACACCACTACCAAGTCCTACCACAAGTTTGTCTTGTGATACAAAGTTTTCAAAGGCTTCTTTGACTAAAGAGTGTGTTAAGAAAAGTTTTGTTTCATAACCTGAAATGACCGTTTCCATATCTTTTGTAGAACCATGTCCTAAGAACAGTGCATTACATCTCTCAAGTACACGCACAAATTCTTCTGCGGAATTTTCAAAGTCATGTGTTTTAATGACCACCGTTTCAAAATCAATGTTTGCCTCAATGAGTTTGTTTTCTAAACTTAAATCATTCGCAGTTTCTTCCATAATCAGAAGACATGCTTTTAAAGGTTCAACGCGCTTCACAAATTGTGTTTCAGTTTCATCAACCTCAACATCACACTTTTCTGTTTGAAGTCTGGGGTAAACCGAATCTAAAGTACTTTCATGTTTTTCTTGTAAGAAATCCTTATCGAAGACAAACGCGCCGACTTTGACTGTATCTTCTGAAGTTGTATACCCCAAGTCTTCACCAAGCTCAAAGTCCTTATCAACTTCTAAGATGAGTGCGCCATAGTGTGCATCAACCAGTGCTTCATTTTCAATTAAATAAAGTCCAAAGTCGCTGCCCAAGCTCATTTCAAAGAGGCTTCCAAATAAACTCTTTGTTGCAGTAGAGGCACTGTAGACTTTGTTGTCTTGCATGAGCTTGTGAATTTCATTATATTGGTTTCTTGTTTTTTCTAAGTTTAGCGATGCATCTTCATGAAAGATTGGTTTGACTAAGACAAGTTTATGGTCTTTATCTTTTAAGTTTCTTGTGATGATGTCACTTTGTTTACCTGTTTGAACCGCAAAAGTAATGAGGGTTCCAGGAACATGTAAGTCTTCATAAGAGCCGCTCATACTGTCTTTTCCACCAAGTGCAGGTAAATCAAAAGCTTTCATTACTTCAAATGCACCCAGTAGACTTGCGAAGGGTTTACCCCACTTTGTGTCAGTTGTGAGTCTTTCGAAGTATTCTTGCATACTGAGTCGTGCATTTTCAGGATTTGCGCCACTTGCGACAAGGCGTGAAACAGCTTCAATGACACTGTATACGCCATGTAGATAACTGTCTTCTTCATAGAGAATGGGAAAGCCTGCACTCATAAAGGAAATGTCTTGCGTACCTGATACTGGAAAAGGATGTGTCATGCTTTCTTGGTCAATACGTAAATCAATATGTTCATCTGTGAAGTGGTTGAACTTTTCTTTAAGTCCGCGTCTTGATGCACCGTGTACATTAGAAATAAGATCTAAGAGTGTTTCTTTTGAGTAAGCTTTCTTTTCTAAGTTTAAGGATTGTGCTGCAACATGAACTTGTGTTTTCTTAATGGCACCATTTGAATCTAAGAATGCGCGGTCTAATTCAACCACAACTTCCCCTTCATAAAGCATCACCATTTTATGATTATCAGTAATGGTTGCGATTTGTGAAACTGGGACGTCTTCTTTATGACACTCAGTTATGAACATCTCAACATCTTTTTGATCAATGACCACCGCCATACGTTCTTGTGATTCTGAAAGGGCAATTTCACCTGGATGCATGTCATATTTTAGGTGGACTTGATCCAGTTCAATTTGAATGGAATCCGCAAGTTCTCCAACCGCCACAGAAACACCGCCTGCCCCAAAGTCATTACATCTTTTAATGGCACTTAAGACCTTGTCTTTTCTAAAGAGTCTTGTGATTTTGTGTTCTTCTAAAGGATTTCCTTTTTGAACTTCTGCACCGACTGTTTTTAAAGATGATTTCGTTTGGGTGGATGAGGAACCAACGGCTGCACCAAGACCATCACGTCCTGTTTCACCCCCTAAGAGTAAAACAACGTCTCCTTTTTGTGGTTCAAGTTTTACAACGAACTTTTGTGGGACAGCTGCAACCAGTGCACCAAGTTCAAGGCGTTTTGCTTCATATCCATCGTGATATACTTCTTGAATGTACCCCGCTTTAATCCCCATTTGATTGGCATAGTCAGAATAACCTTCCGATGCTTTTTGTGAGATTTGGCGTGCCATGAGTTTGTCTTTTCTTGTATCTTCAAATGTTGTGAGTGGATTTTTAGAACCACTGATACGCATCCCTTGATAAACAGTACCACGACCAGACAATGGATCTCGAACACATCCCCCAAAACAAGTCGAAGCCCCACCATACGGTTCAACTTCAGTTGGGTGGTTGTGGGTTTCATTTTTAAATAAGAGTTGCCAGCCTTCTTTTTGACCGTTCACATCAATATCCACATTCAAACTGACCGCATTAACTTCTTTTGATTGATCCCAATCCTCTAAAAGTCCTTTTTTCGCAATCTCTTTTGCGTTAATCGTCGCAATATCCATGAGTGTTTGCGGCTTTATTTTTTCTGTATAAACAACATCTCTGGTTTCTATATAGGAATCATAGGCTTTTTGAACACGCTCATCATCAATTTCCACTGTATCAAAGTGCGTTAAGAATGTTGTATGGCGACAGTGATCAGACCAGTATGTATCAATGATTTTCAGTTCTGTCATACTGGGATTTCTGTTTTCTTTTTTGAAGTAATCTTGAACAACTTGTAAGTCATCAATGTCCATGCCTAAGTTTTGTTTAAAGTCTAAGAGTCCATCTTCGTCAAAATCAATGAAGCCTTCTATTTTTAAAAGTTCACTGGTGGTATCTTCAACTACGTACTTTGTATCAAAGTCTACATATTCTTTTTCATTGACGTAGTAGTTTTTAAACATCTCTACTTCTTCAAAGTTTGCCTCATCAAAAATAAAAAGCAGTGAATGGTCAATTTTTGAAGTGATGTTGTAGAACGTTTTGAGGTGTGTTTTAACACGATCTAAGACATCGTCAAATTGGCCTTCGACTGCTTTAATGTGGAAATGTGGCTGTGAATTAAGGGGTGACACAAAAGAGACTTCATTTAAGTCATTTTTAAAGTATGAAATGATGGTTTCTTTTTCTTGTGTATCAATGTTTTCGAAATCAAAAACATGGTGTACTGTACAATTTTGAATTGAGTTTAAAGATAGAATGGTTTGTGCTTCTTCGACAATGGACATACCAGTGTATTGATAAGCGTGAATGCGTGATGTATAGAGTCTTGTGTTATGCACGATTTAATACCTCCAAAATATATGCAAGTTCAAGTGAATCAACCATGGTACCGTCTTGATAAACACGCATGTTACCGCTGGATACTTCATCCATCAGTAAAATCTCACCTGTTTCTAAATCTTTACCAAATTCTAGTTTTAAATCAATTAAGTCTAATCCCTTTTCAAGGCATACATCTTTAATAATATTTGAGATATTTTTTGTCATCATTTTAATTTTGTTTAAATCTTCTACACTTACTAGTTTGAGCGCAACCAAAGCATCCTCTACAATAAGTGGATCACCCAAGTCGTCATCTTTAAGTGTAAATTCAATGAGTCCGTTTAGTGGATCAAATGCTTTTACAACATCACCATAACGTCTTAAGAAACTGCCCATGGCTTTAAAGCGTACAATCACTTCAAGTCCTTTTCCAAAGTGTGATACTTTACGGACCAACATTTCTTGTTTACTATCGCTTTTCACCATGTGTGTTTTAATCCCTTTACTTTCAAAGAGTGTAAAGAAGTATGAACTCATCATGAGGTTGTTGTAACCTTGTCCATCAATTTTAAGTCCTACTTGGTTTTCACCGGGGTCAAAGATGCCATCTTTTCCTGTGACATCATCTTTGAATCTTAGCATGACATGGTAATCGTCTATTTCGTAGACATCTTTTGTTTTACCTAAGTATAATTTTTTCATGTTTTCCTCCTGAAAAAACTAAAAAAAGCCCAGAAAGGTAGGTTAAGCGAAACCTACCCCCCTGAGCTTTTGTCTCTTAGGTGTAATCATCTATGGATGATCCGTACCGCTTGGACCAGACAAGTCATGTTGACTTCGGAACCCTAGGTACACTTTCACTCATAATACTATGAGCCTCTCGTTTTTCATAATTACAATACCAAGGAGTCAAAATCTTGTCAAGAACTTCATGAATATTCACCAAAGTTACATCAAGCCAACATGTGAAAAAAAACCTCCAGTACACAACTATAAGGTTTAATGAAGTGCTTTTAAAAATAAATTCATATCTTATTCAATCATTTTTCGAAACGCAGTGATCATCGTTTCGTAGTTTACATGACTATCGTGTTCATTTTTCGTCTACGAAAAAAACCACACAAGGTGGCTACTCTTACTCGTATGTAAATTTTCGTTTTAATACTGTTTGGAACCAAATGATCATGATGACGCCTTTAAAGATTGATGAAATACTGATGGACCACCAAATACCTGATAAGCCTAAGAATTTTGTGAGGACCATGGCCATTGGAATTCTTAAAGCCGTAAATGTAATGGATACAAGGGGTGGAATATGGGTTTGACCCAGTCCGTTAAAGGCCCCCACACTGAGCATTTCATAAGCCATAAATGTTTGAGAAAAGGCGAGTGCGATCATATAACCAACACCCATGTTAATCACATCTGGATCTGAAATAAAAATTGAGAAGATGGGTTTTGGGAAAAGTAAGAAGATTGATGTCACAATGAGTCCAAAGACTGTCACGACTTTTAAACCATAATAATAACCTTCTTTAATTCTTTCAGGTTTTTTTGCACCCAGGTTTTGTCCCACAAAGGCAGAGATTGCGCCTTGAAGACCCCCTACAGTCACCCACGTAATAGATTCTATCTGAATTCCTATTTTTTGTGTTGCGATGGCATCTGTTCCAAATTGAATCACAAGACGTGCAACGACCATGGAAATCATGGTGAAGATGAGTGATTGTGCGGTGGCCGGTGAAGAAATCTTAATGACATCTTTTATTTTCTCAAAATTAATTGCATTTTTTAAACTTGCTTTAATTTCATCATTTGAACTGATAACCAAGATGACCAAGGTTAAAAGTCTTGATATTGTGGTAGCCCAAGCTGCCCCTACAATGCCCATTTTTGGAAGACCAAACCAACCAAAAATCATAATGGGGTCTAAAACAATGTTAAGCAGTAAACCGATAGTATTAGATTTAAGTGTTATTTTTGTAATACCATAAGATGTTAATACTTACGTAATAACAGCTGCGAAAAAGAGAAATGGAATTCCTACTAAAGCATGTCTTAAATACTGGATTGCCATGCTTTCAACCACAGCATGCTCCATCTTAAAAAATCCAATAAGTGGTTTAGAGAATGTAAAAAAGACACTTGAGAAGATGACGGATAAAATCAGTGCCATCCACAAACTATTCTTAGTATAAGTTTTCGCAT
>RRZT011542965.1_pt1 | contig 12808 bp, 7 predicted proteins | sample 2165551 | NCBI WGS metagenome assembly RRZT01 (sample SAMN10456910, study PRJNA506462) | wastewater metagenome | biome: wastewater; feature: sludge; material: wastewater sludge; isolation source: wastewater sludge with Escherichia coli K12::gfp cells carrying plasmid... | place: USA: Moscow, Idaho ... | reverse complement strand
TTAGAAAATGATAATTTTAGCTTTACTACTTTATATATAATGTATTCGAAGGCCTTTACTTTTGCCCATAATAAGCATTTGCTCCATGCTTTCTTAAATAATGTTTATCTTGTAAATATTTATCTGCTTGTTTTATTCCCGGATTTATACTTTTTGTATAATAAGCCATTTTTGCCACTTCTTCTAATACTACCGCATTATGAACAGCTTCTTCAGGAGTTTTCCCCCATGTGAAAGGTCCGTGACTTGCAACTATTATTCCGGGAACTTCTATTGCTTTTATTCCTCTTTTTTCTATTGTTTCAATTATTACTTTTCCTGTTTCTACTTCATAAGCTCTTTCTATTTCTACTTCTGATAATCTTCTTGTACAAGGAATATCTCCATAGAAATAGTCTGCATGTGTTGTCCCCAATGCTGGTATATCATTACATGACTGAGCCCAACTTGTTGCGAAGGTAGAGTGAGTATGCACCACTCCACCTAGTTCAGTATATTTAAGGTATAGCTCTATATGTGTAGCTGTGTCAGATGATGGCCTATATTTTCCTTCTACCACATTTCCTTTTAGGTCAACAACAACCATATCTTCAGCTTTCATATCTTCATATTTAACTCCACTTGGTTTTATTACTATAAGTCCTTTTTCTCTATCAATGGCACTTACATTTCCCCAAGTATATGTTACAAGTCCTCTTTTATCCAACTCTAAATTTTCTATAAGGACTCTTTTTTTCAATTCTTCTAGCATTTTTTCACCAGTCCTATCTTAATTTACTAGTCAAATCATATAATCTTAGTTTATCTTTAAGCTCACAAAGTTTTGTGTTTTCGTCAATTAAAACAAATTCCATATCAAAATATTCAGCAAAATCTCTTAATGTTTCAACATCTAAATCATAAGTCATTACTGTATGATGGGCTGCTCCTGAATATATCCAAGCTTCTGTAGCCACTTCCAGGTTTGGAAGCGGTTTCCACATTACATTTCCAACTGGTAATTTTGGCATTTTTTCTAATGACGGGAAGGCTTCTACTTTATTAACAACCATTCTATAACGATTATTAAGTTCAATTACAGATATTTGGAAAGCTATTCCTTCTTTTCCATCAAATAAAACTCTTGCAGGAGCATTTTTCCCTCCTATCCCTAAATGATGAACTTCAATTCTTGATTTTCCATTTGCAATTGTTGGGCAAACTTCCAACATATGAGAACCTAATACACAACCATCATTTACCATATGGTAAGTGTAATCTTCCATAAATGAAGTTCCACCTTTTCTACCTTTTGTCATTTCTTTGATTATGTGAGTCATTGCAGATGTTTTCCAATCTCCTTCTCCTCCAAATCCATAACCATCATACATTAGGTTTTGTGTAGCAAGTCCTGCTAGTTGGTCTAAACCATGTAAGTCTTCAAAAGTATCTGTAAATGCTTTTGCTCCAACTTTATCAAGGAATTTTTTCATTGCTACATTCAATTTTGCTTGATATCTTACTGATTCTAAGTTATCTGTATTTAAATCATATCTTTCTTTATATTCTGCCATTTGAGTATCAATATCTGCTTCTGTTACAGCATTTACATATTTTACTAAATCTCCAACAGCCCAAGTATTTACTTGCCATCCAAATTGCATTTGAGCAGCAACTTTATTTCCTTCAGTTACAGCTACTTGACGCATATTGTCTCCAAAACGACATACTTTTAAGTTTTTAGAAACATCTATTCCAACAGCAACTCTCATCCAATTTTCAATTCTTTTTACTGTTCTATCTTCTTTGTAATATCCAGCTATTACTTTTCTACTTCTACCCATTCTTGTATGGATAAATCCATGTTCTCTATCTCCGTGGGCAGCTTGATTAAGATTCATAAAGTCCATATCAATTTCATTCCAAGGAATTTCTTTGTTATATTGAGTATGAAAATGTAAGAAAGGTTTTGAAAATACATTTAAACCATTAATCCACATTTTTGAAGGAGAAAAAGTATGCATCCAAGCAATTACTCCTATACAATCTTTGTCATTTTGTGCATTTGATAACATTTCTGTAATTTCATCTGGAGTTGTAAGTGTCCCTTTGTTAGCTATTTCGCAGATGATTTCTTCTTTTGTATTTAAAAAATCAACCATTTCAGTAACATGACTTGCTACTTCTTTCAATGTTTCAGGACCATAAAGATGTTGTGATCCTGTTATAAACCAAACTTTTTTCATTACTATTTTCCTCCTATTTTCTTAATATATTTCCTTTTCTAAAAAATTTCCTATTTTTTCAAATTCATTATAAAGTTCTTTGTATATTTCTACTTTTTCGTTTTGTGGATAATACTCTTTTTCAAAAGTATCAAGCATATACTTTTGAGCTTCCTCTGCATTTTTATATATTCCTGATTGAATTGCAGCAAACATAGCGGCTCCTCTTGCTACCGTTTGTAACGACCTTGCAACTTTTATCGGCTTATTCATTACATCTGCAAGAGTTTGCATAATGAATGGTGATTTTTTCGCAACTCCACCTGTTGCTATAATTTCATCTATTCTTATTTCTTCTTCTATAAATCTATCTACAATTTTTTTAGCTCCAAAAGCCGTTGCTTCCACAATTGCTTTAAATATATGAGGAGCTTCTGTTCCTATACTTAAACCAACTATTGCTGCTTTTAAGTTTTGGTTGGCGTATGGAGTTCTTCTACCATTTATCCAATCCATTGCAATTATTGAATCTTTTGTTGTTGGAATTTTTTCAGCTTCTTTTGTCAAACTTGGTAGTAAATCTTCAAATACCTTATCTTCTATATTTTTAATTTCTGCTTCTGTTAAAGTATCTGTTCCTTTTAAAGCTAATATTGGCCAAGTAAGAACTTTTTTATACCAAGCATAGTAATCTCCAAAGGCTGATTGTCCTGCTTCCATTCCTATCATATTTTCAACAACTGAACCATCTACTTGACCACAAATTCCACCAATTAATTTATCTCCTACATGCTCTTTTGGGGCAATTAGTATGTCACATGTTGATGTCCCTATTATTTTTACAAATGAATATGCTTTTGCTCCTGAACCAACAGCTCCCATATGGCAGTCAAAAGCTCCAATTCCAATACTTACTGTTTCGGGTAATCCTAATTTATCTGCCCATTCTTTAGAAATTGTTCCAACTGAGTATTCTGATGTATAAGTTTCAGTTCCTAAAGTATCTACTATTCCATCTAATAATGGGTCTATTTTTACAAAGAATTCATTTGGTGGGTAACCTCCAAACTCTTCATTCCACATTCCTTTATGACCTGCTGCACATCTACCTCTTTTTAATTCTTGAGGTTTTGTATTCCCAGTTAAGTAAGCTGGTAACCAATCACAATGTTCAACCCATGTATATACTTTTTCTCTAACTTTTTCATCTTCTCTTAATATATGAAGCATTTTTGCCCAGAACCATTCAGACGAATATACCCCTCCAATATATTTTGTATAATCTATATCTGATTTATTTCTTGCTACGAAATTTATTTCATCTGCTTCTTTTATAGAACTGTGATCTTTCCAAAGAACAAACATAGCATTAGGATTTTCTTTAAACTCATCTAAAAGAGCTAAAGCATTTCCATCTTTATCCAAAGCTATTGGAGTAGAACCTGTTGTATCTATTGAAATCCCTTTAATATTAGAAACTACTTCTTGAGAAAGATTTTTTATTCCTTCTTTAACAACATATTCAAGTCCCTCTATATAGTCCAAAGGATGTTGTCTGAAAATATTTTCATTTGGTTTACAATACATTCCTTTAGCCCATCTTGGATAATAGAATACTGCTCCTCCTATTTCTTCTCCATTACTAACATCTAATACTACAGATCTACAAGAATCACTTCCATAGTCTATTCCTATTACGTATGATCCCAATTTTTTTCAACTCCTTTATGTTATTTTTTAGAACTTTTTGTTTTCTTACCACAAGAATACAACCGTTTTTGCAAAAAGTCAATAGCAAAAAGCAAAAAAAATCATTTTTATATTTTTTTTTGCAACTTTTTGCAAAAATATTGACAATAATTGTTTATGTGATATAATTATACAAAAGAGAATTTAAATGGTTAAAAAGGAGTTATAATTATGAATTTAAAGGAAATTGCTCTAAAATTAGATGTTTCTATGTCTACTGTTTCAAGAGTAATTAACAATAAACCTGGTGTTAATGAAAAAACTAGAACATTAGTTAAGGAATATTTGGAAGAAGCTGGTATCTTAAAAAACAATGAAAATAATAGTATTATTATGATTATTCCCGATTTTGAAAACCCATATTTTGGAGAAATTATAAAAGAAGCTTCTAGACTTCTTATGAAAGAAGGATTTCAAGTTTCAATTTATGATACTGATGAAACTTTAGAAATTGAACGTCAAATTATTAAAACTATACTGAAAACTGGTGCAGCTGGGGTAATATTTTGTGTCAGTGATGGGCATGGTTCTGCAAAACATGTTGAAATGTTGCAAAGTTCCAACATTCCTGTTATTTTATTTGACAGGGAGTTAGAATTTTCAATTGATGGAGTATTTTTGAATGATTTTCAATCTGCTTTTATGGCTACTGAATTTCTTATCAAAAATAACTGCAAAAAAATTGCAATCTTACATGGTCCTTTGCGTTTAAAAAATGTTTCAAACAGATTTAATGGATACAGATATGCTTTAGAAAAGCATGGTATGACTATTGATAATTCTATTATTTTTGGTGGAGATATGCATCTTGATAGTGGTTATAACACAATGAAAAATATTGATGAAAATAATTTAGATATTGATGCTATCCTAATTCTTAACAATTTCATGACAATTGGTGCACTTGATTATGTTAATAATAATAATATAGGAATGTATAAAACTTTAAAAATATTTGGTTATGATATTCCTGCGTATGTTCATTCTCTAAACCCTAACTTTAATTATATAACACGTTCAAGAAAAGATATGGGGATTCAAATTGGTAAAATGATGATTAATAAAATTAATAAAGTTGATAATCATACAAATACTATTATAATAGATCCTATTCTTGTATAATTTTTTACAATCTCCTCGTATGTAAAAAAGCTACTTAATTTTTTTAAGTAGCTTTTTTACGTTTTGGTATAAAGTTTTTAATATAGTTTTTTACTTCTATCAGAGTTCCCTATTTCCTCTAAAATTTCTTCAACAAATAATTCTTGATATGCTGGCTTTTTCAATTTATTAATTTCTTCAATTAATTCAAATGTTATTTCAGACGTTATTTTAATGTTTCTAAGTTTCTTTATACTTGTTTCAGATAAATCTATATGGCTTTTATATTTAAGATATAAATCTCTATTAAATCCTATTAATTTTATATCACCATATTTATTCTTAATATTTTGGGCAATTAAAATACCTTCTGGATCAATGTCTCCACTATAAAAACATTGTATATCAGATAAATTAATTTTATTCAAAAATGAATATGCACATTGATTTAACTGCCCTCCTGTACATATTAAACTAATATTTAATGAAACCCTTTTAATAAAGTTTCTAATAGAAATATAGACATTAGGATTTTCAACAATTAATATTTTTTTATTAATTGCTTCTACCCTTTCCAAATCCAATATATTTGATAAATTTACATTTATATCTTGTTCTTCAGATATCTTTAATAGTTTAGAAGTTTCACCATTTTTATAAATACCATTAAAACCAAATATTGTAATATATGTATTCAATGGATTATTTATTAGTCCAACATTTGATAAAAGTTCTTTTTCTTCGTCTAAGTCTAAATCGTAAAAAATTTTATTCTCATATTTTAGGTATAATACCAATTGTTTATATTCCGATGTCCCATAATCTAATATATGAGGATTACCTAAAACTCTTCCTCCATAATTCCCTAAAGTTTCAATTCTATTTTCGTTCAAATTTTCTATTAGTACTATAATCTTTTCAAAATTATTTAAATCTATCAATTGAATATTTTCACTTATATATTCTTTTAATTTAATTTTTGTTATTTGAGAAAGAATTTTTTCCAATTTTAAATTTCTATTATTTAACTTTTTTCTCTTTTCATCTTTTTTATAAACTAATGGTTTTTTTACAATTTTTTCTACTAAGTTTTTTAAAGAATTTTTATCAAAATTTAAGGATTCTTCCAATTTTTTTATAGGTATTTTGATTTTATCGTCATTGACAATAAATCCTAAAGAAGAAATTTTTTCAATCTCTTCTTTACTAAGATTTTCTAAAATTATTGTTCCTCTCATTTCTCCATAGGAAAAATATTTTTTCTCTAATTCTAAAATTAATCTTTTTAAAACTGGATTTTCAAAAAAAATAACTATTTTTTCATCTAAAATAATAATCTTTGTCCTCCTTCATCATCATTTCTTAAATCTTTTTTCCTTTCAATTCCATCCCATAAATATCTAATTAAGCTTATAAAACCTTCTGACCCTTTTAATTTTTTCTTAGCACTCATATTTTCTATATATACAATTGCTAATTTTTTTACTGTGTCATATGTTCCACTCAATTTTTGTGAAGCTAATAAATAATTCAAATTTAAATCCTCTAATATTTCGAATAATTTTGCAATATTTTCATCATCTACAACTGAAAAAGCTTCATCCATAGAGATTATCATTAATGACCATGATGCTCCATTACTAAATCTAGCATATAATGCAGAAAATAAAGGAATATACATTGCCATTGCCTTTTCTCCTCCGCTAAAAGAGTTTAATTTTCTTTTTGTTAAAACTGTACTTTTCCCAGTTGCTGTCTCAACAACTGACATGTTAAATTCATGCCAATTTCTATAATCCAGTACTTCTTTGAGAATTTCATAACTGCTTTTAGGAGTATTTTCATTTTGAGCATTATTTTTAAGTTCTTTAGTTTTTTTATAAAAATATTCTTTGATTAATGATTCAGACTCTTTTCCTCTTTCACTTGGATTATTCACATTTAAAATACTTTGATAAAGCCTTTCCCCTGTCATTCCAAATCCAACATTTTTAGGAGTCCATTTTAAAGAATATCTTTTCCCACTATTAGTTTTTGCTCTTGCCATAATTTTATCTATTCTATTAACCCACTCTTTACTTTCTTTAATTCTATCTGCAATTTCCTTATTAATGTAGCCAAATAACATTTCTCTAAAGAATTTCTGTTCTTCCTCATTTAAATATTCACTTCTTCTACCTATTTGTTCTTCTAGCAAATCAAGCATATATTTAAACTCTGTATTTCTACCTTTTGTTACAGCTTTTAAAACAAATCTTTCTCTACTATAATTTTTTAAATCATATTTCTCTTTTGTTTCAATAAAACTATACTCTTCAAGTTTAAGTCCAAAGGGTTTTAATAGTAATTCATTTGAAGAAATTAAGCTTGTAATTTCACCATAATCTTTACCTGTAGTTAATACCTCATAATTTTTATAATTTTCATATAAATTTATTTTCAATTCATCAGTATAGTACAAACTATTATCTAAATTATAATCTGTTTGATTCAATTCTTCGTTTATTAAACTATTGGAAATTTTATAGTCTTCTTCTACCTTTTCAGATATTTTATACTCTTCCTCTAAGTTTTTCTTTAAAGATTCAACTCTATTTTTTTGAATTCCAAAGTCTTCGCTAATTTTTTGCAATTTTTGAGGAATTATTATCTCTTTTTGCTCTTCTAAAATTTCAAGTCTTTTTAATTTTTGACTATATCCTTTTTCTTCTATTTCTTTATCAAGATTATATATTATCTGATTTATATCTTCTTTCTTTTTTAAATACAATCTTCTTTCTCTTTTTTGTTCTTCAAGTTTTCCTTCATTTTCTTGTTCCATTTCTTCAGCATTTTTAAAAGTTGAATGTATTTTTAATATTATATTGTATTTATCTTTAATTTTAATAAAAATGTCTTCAAATTCCTTTAAAAATTCTTTTATTTGATTAAAATCATTTATATTTAACCCTAATTTCTTACTTTCATTTTCCAAAATTTTATTGCTTTGTATAGCCTTCTCTTCATAAATTTTTATCTTGTGTTCCCACTCTTCAACTCTTTTTTTAACAAAAATAATTTCAGATATAGTTTCTTTATGAATTTTGTATATTTCATAAAATAGTTCTTTGAAAATACTTAAAATTTGTTTTTCTTCAAATTCTAGTATTTTAAACTTTTCATTTATTTCCTCAATGTTTTCTTTTATTATATAAACTCTTTCTTCTAAATTACTTATTTCTTTATTCAATCTATTTATATTATCTTCTCTTAATTTCTTTCTTGCCTCAATTCCTATATATTTCCCTTCCCATTTATCAACTTTCCCTTGAATAATTAAATTTTTATATTCTCCATTTTCTGTAACATATATATTTTCATTTTTATCTATAGAAATTGAACTAAGTATCTCTATAATTTTTTCCTTATTTTCAAAAGTTTCTTCTACTTCTAAAAATTTAGTTAAATTACTAGAAGTTTTTTCACTTTTTACTAAAATTCTATCAAAAATAGTATTATCTTCTGTTAATAAGGCATCTAAAATCCCCATTTCCCACAAGGCCTTTTCTATTTTTCCCTGTACTTCTTTTTCAACATCATCTTTAAATTTTACAACTTCATAAAAGGATTTGATTTCTATTAATTTGTTTCTTTCATTTTTTTTATGTGAAAGCATTTCAATTTTTATATCTACTTGATTTTCTAATTCTTTCTTCTTATTCTTAATATCTTCAATATCATCTAAAAGATTTCTCTCTATTCTTTTATATTCATTCAAATTTTTAAATATACCTTGTTTAATATTTTCTATATTTTTCCTTAATTTATCATAAAATTCATTTTCTTCAAAATCTTCTAAAATTTCTAAAATCTCTTGAATTTCTCCATAATTTAAATTTAAAATTTGTTCTTTTCTTTCTGCTATCTTTCGAGAAAATTCTCCTAATTTTTCAATGTTTTCTTTTTCTATTTCTTTTAATTTTTCTTCCAAATTGAATAAATTTTTATTTTCTTTATCTTTATTTATAAAAGCTTCTTTTAATTTTTCATTATTAAATTTGTTTTCATCTATGAGTTTTGTTAATTTTTCAAGATTTTTTTTATGACTTTCAAAATTATAATTAGCACTTATAAATGCATTTTCTTTTTTCATTTCTAAAATATCTAAATAATTTAACCCTGATTTAAAAGAAATTCTATCTTCAAGAATTTTAATTTTCTCTTCTAATTCTAAATATTCTTTTTCATAATCATCGTATTCTTTTTTATTTTTATTTTTTAACTCTGAATATTTTCTAACAAATTCTTCACTTTTAACAATTGCCTTTTCCAATTTTTCTATACTAGAGTCTATTTCTCTTAATTCGCTCTTTTTAGCCTCTTTTTTATCAAGTAAACTACTGCTTTCATCTCTTATTTCTGCTATTTCTCTAATTATATTTTCTTTCTCAATACTTAATTTTTCTCTTTTTTCTGAAAGTTTATCAATTACTTCTTCCAATTTTTCTATATTTTTTTTATTTTTATCAATTTGATTTAAATTTGTTTTATATAGTTCATATTTTTTCTTAAAATCTCCCAATCCTCTAGCCAAAACTATATTTTTATAGTTATTATAATGAATATCTATTTTCTTCAAAATTTTAAATTGTTCTTGTTCTTGCTTCAATTCTTCTGATATTTCCTCAATTTTCTCAAAAGTATCACTTATACTTTTTAAATCCTTTTCAGATATAATTTTTAAAGATTTATTAAGTATTTCATATATATATTTTGGATCAAAACCTGTGTTATCTCTTAAATTTGGTTGTCTAAGCTCTACAATCAAATCTATTGTTTCTTCAAATTCATCAATATTTTTAAACCCAAAAATATTATTATTTACTGCTTGTTTATATTCGGAAGCTTCTTCATAAAATTCAAAATCAACATTTTGATTTTCTAATTTTTTCTTTAACTCACTCTTGTCAAAGGGCTCTATATATTCACTATTATAGCTGTATAACTCAATTTCTTTTCCTATTCTTTTATTTTTAATTATTGAAAACCATTTTTTAGGTGTTATTTGCCCTTGCTTCAATTTCATTCCTATTACAAGTGAAATATATTCTTTGTTTCCATTATCATTCTCTTTAACAAGTTCTGCATATATATAAGATATTGTTTCTTTTTTATCTCCATATAATAAATAATATTCTATTTGACGTGAATTATCTCCTTCTGTAGAAAGCCTTCTACTAGATGTATTCCCATCGAATATAAGAGGTATAAAACTTTGTAAGGTCACACTTTTTCCACTACCATTTTCTCCTGTTAGTAATAAATTTCCCCCATAAGTTTTAATTTCTTCTTTATCAAACAGCCAAAAATTTACAAAACCATATTTATTAATTTCCCATCTATTCATCAATATCTCCTCTTAAAAGTTCGACTTCATAATGTTTTATAAAATCACCTATTTTAATAGCTTCTTTATCTTTTTTAAGCAATTTCATTTTTTCACCATAATTTAAAATTTCTTTTAAAAAATCATTATTATTTCTATTTAAATTTCCTTTTGTAAACAAAGAGGTATATTCAAATTTAAATTTTTCAAATTCTTTACTTATTTGCTCTAAAGTATACTCATTTAAATCTAAATTCCCTAAAAATATAACCATTATTTTTTCCATGTTATTATTACTAGGGAAACCTTTAGAAATATTGCTGCTTTCTTCTTCTTTAATTAAATAAGAAAACTCCTTAAAAACAATTAATTTCATATCCAATAAATTTTCAAAATATGCTTTTAATGTTTCTCTGTTTTCAATTAAATATTCATAATGTAAATCTCCTTTTGTTACTATTAAATTCTCTAAAAGTTGCCTCTTTATAATTTGATCTTTTGTCAATTTTTGAAAATTAAAATCTAAAATTTTTTCTAAAGAATCTAACTCTCCAATGTTAAATGGTAAAGTATTCATAAAATATTTTGAAAAACCTGTATTTTCATAAAGTATTTCACTCTCAATTTCATTTACAAAGTCACTTTCTGAACCATCTAATTTTTTTAATATTTTTTTCTCTTCGCAATATTTTAGCACTCTTATTAAAGATAAATTAATATTTCTTTCTCTCCAATCTTTTTCTACAGGATAGTTACTAACTATATATTCTAAAAGTTCCGAAATTAGTATTGTTTCATCATTATATTTATCCTCTAAGAAATCAAGTGTAAGAGAAAGTATTGCATATTCTTCATAACTATAAAAATCTTCAATTCCCTTTGTTTTATCCCCTATAACACTATATTTTTGTAATTTTGCCATATTACTCGTAATAATTAATTCATATGATAAATTCTCTTTAAAATAATTATTTATTTCTTCTTTATATTCTTTAAGTTTATACCAATTTTTAGAAGTCTCTCTTAATAAATAATCATCTCTCAATAATTCTATTAAAACACTTTTTATCTTTTCTATATCTTTCATATGTTTTCTTCACCTAAAATCTCTATAATAAATGCTGGTAAGTTAAGTTTTCCATCATAAGACTCTAAAATACATCTGTCTTCTCCATTATCTGGTCTAAAAATTTTATACCTAAAAGAGTTATATTTAGCTTCTCCATACTCATAGTACAATTTATCATTTAAAACAGATATTTTTTCATCATTTCTAACTTTAGCCAATCCTCTTCTAATTAAATTAATTACTAAATCTTTTGTTTTTATATTTATAACAGGTAACTTTTCCACGAAAATATACTTTATCCCTTCATTTTCAACAATATATTTATTTAGCATTTCTCTTTCATCTTTTCTTTCTCTCTCTAATTCATATAGAGTACTTTCTTTTATAGAAGTTTTATTTTTAATTCTGTAAGTTCCAGCCTCTCTTCTTTTTATTTTTTTATTAAGAATTTCAAACCTTATTTTATAAGCTTCTTCTACACTTATTAATTCTTCAGCTTCATTAATATAGTTTCCTTTAATGTGGTTCCATTTAAAATCTCCAAAAACTACGGAAGAAATTATATTGCTTTCTTCTCTATCTTTCTTTTCCAAGATTAATTTTGCAATATGCTTATAACTTTCTTTTCTTGAATAACTAATTTTTTCTCTATCTATAAAAATTTTAGCTAATCTTGTTATTTTATTTATGATGTTTAAAGTACTTTTCCTCAGATTTTCAGCTTCACTTTCATTTATATTATCTGTTAAAAACCACCTTCTCATTGCTTCATATAAATTTTTCACTTTATTCTTTTCAACATTATAATCACTTTCTCCGACTAATTGACTTTTTTCATATTCTTCTCTTGCAACTTTTAATAAAATAGAATCTATCTTTTCATTTTTTTCTAATTCTAAAAGTACTTTCCCCACGTGGCTACTTTCATTTATTAAGGTATTAATAAAATCTTCTAAATACTCTTTTAATCTCCCTTTTTTTCTTAAAAAATCTTCGGACTCTATTAATTTTTCATATTCAAAATTATTAAGTTCCATTATATAACCTTGATAGTTTTCTCTTAGTATTTTAAAGGCATTCATAATACTAATCCATCTAGAGTAAATTATTTTATCTTCTAAATTTCTATATTCTTTATTCATCCTATCCAACTCTTCTCTAAGTCTAATTAACAAATTGGGATCAAGGTTACTATTTAAAGTATTAATTTTATTAAAATTATTTACAATTAAATTTTCAATAAGTCTGGCTCTTTCACTAAGTTGATATCTATATCTTTTCTTTTTAAGTTCATCTAAAGATTTTATTTGACCATAGTCA